>OMEI01001161.1_pt1 | contig 10560 bp, 6 predicted proteins | sample 1645381 | NCBI WGS metagenome assembly OMEI01 (sample SAMEA103958119, study PRJEB25191) | human gut metagenome | biome: human-associated habitat [ENVO:00009003]; feature: intestine environment [ENVO:2100002]; material: feces | place: Germany | collected 2013/2015 | reverse complement strand
ATACTAAAAGCGAAAAAATAAAACAACTAAGGAGAATTTATGGACAAAAATAAAATGAAAAAGATAAATTACTATTATCTCGTTGCTGGATTCTTAGCTCTCCTGTTTTCGATAACGCATGAGCTAAACGGACAACGGGCATTAATTCCTGCCCTGTATGCCGGGGAATTAGATATAAATACCGTAACGACATTCAAGTATATTTGGCATATTATTACGGCTGAGAACAGTGTTTTTGGTATTGCTTTCATTATCATGGCATTTTATAAAGAACAGGAAAAAGTAAAATTTACCGCATGGCTGATTTGTGCGATCTTGTACGCTGATGGGGCCTTATAAACAAATAAGTACATTAAGCCAAAATGTAGCGAATCTGAGATTCAAGGTATTGCTAAACGAGAAAATAGCGGAGAAGATATTAGATGGGATAATTCATTTCGGCCCAATAAATATACCAAGATTTCGACTTATTGAAAAACGCTATAGCCGAGCCATAGAAATGCACACGGAAGGAAAAGCTTACAAAGAAATGATCCAAACACTATATTTCCTCGATGACGATCTCAACAATGATACTTACCAGCAACATATAAGTATCGAAAGATACTTCATTAACGCAGGGTTCATTGATGACAAGATCGAGTATTTAAAGGATAAATCAGGATTATCTTTGAATATATTCTCCGCTTTTTACTCCTTGCAGTTTTGTTCATAGTGCTATTGAAAGGATATAAATACTATCTACAGCACAATAAGGAAAAAACGGAACTTACCATTAAAAACGAACAGGATCAACGCGCCTTTATAAGGTTCTTCCTACAACATAGCTCTGACACCAAACAACAATAGCAAAAGAAAAAGCAGTAAGTAGAAATAAACCAACTCCAATACCCCGATAAATTAACTTCATGGACAAACAAAGCCGGTAACCTCCAAAAGTAAGCCCCGATCGAACAAACGACCGGGGCTAATTCTTTTCCCGCTTTCCTTCCTCACGGAAGTACTAAGGGATGAACTTTAATTTATTACTTTAGTATTAATATTAATCGCTCCCACTTGTTCGCCCGTCACGGGATACTTGGGCCGAGGCCCTCACGGGAACTTATTATCGTCATTATATTTTTATTTAACGATTGTCTTAACAGCGTTCTCGCCATCTACGGCTACTGCGATGATTCCAGCAGGAACAGCGATCGTAGCGTTATCAGAAGTAAGAATAGTCTCGGCTACCACCTTACCTAAGATATTAGAGATAACCACTTTCTTACCGGCTGCGCCTTGGATCTCTACAATACCATTGCCACCTATTACCTTAACACCGGCAGCGCCATCTGCTATAGACTCGTTGGAAGTAGGATCACCGGCAGCGATCGTGAACTTCATAGCCTGGCTCTTAGTACCCCAAGCTAACTTATCGTTGATTCCATATAAGTACTTAGCTTTATTACGAAGAGAACGGATCACATACATGTCCTCAGCGTCAGCACTCTGAATAATCTGAACCTTGAAGTTCTCCAAACCACCTAATACGCCTTCGTCGTCAGCCTTTGTAGCGACTTTCACCTTATTGCCCTTAACGATTGTAGAAAGAGTATCCTTGTTTGCCTCTAATTCAGCAGCCTTGAAGATCGCTTTATTCGCATTTTCTGCCCATTGATACTTCTTGTCATACTTACCTTCAGCAACGTAGTAACTTACAGAATCTTGCGGATTGAATAAGAACAATCTCTCATCTGCGTTTTCAACACCTTTAGAGATAAAGAATGAAGGAACAACAGCCTTCGTATCGCTTACTTGCAAATAGAATGTAAATTGCTCGTTATTCACCACGATACCCTCATGATCCTCATTCATTGAGATGTAGTTACCTAATTCGCTAACCAATGAGATATGACCTTCCTTAGCCGGATAGCTGATCTCCGGAGCTTCCTCGATCAAATAAGTCTTCAACATCCAGTCTTGCCCAGAAACAGGCCATGCGTAAGCAGAAGATGGAGCTACATATTTATACTCATCGTTAGTAGAATCATATTCTACTTCTACCACAGATTTCGTATCCTTATTAAATACGGATGTCACATTAGCATTTGTACTAGATACCGGAATCAAATATACAGAACCATCAACAGCTTGCTTGATCACAAATTTGGCGGCATTAGAAGCTACCATTACATTTCCACCTTGCACATAGCCGTTGGTTCCTTGCGGGAAGAAACTATCAGTTTCAATTCCATCATTAATATATCGTAACTGATAAGCGTAAGCATAAGCCTTGTCGCCCTTAGCCTGTACGGTCACATGATTGCCTCTATTGTAAACGAAACTACTCTCGATGATTGTTTTCGGAGATTCGTCTTTAATCAATTGCCATTGAGCAGCAGCGGATACATTGTCGGCAAACTTATTATCTTTATTCAAAAGATAACCAGAGGTTCCTTCAGTAACGGCAGCATACCACTTATTGGAAGTTTCATTATTATCACGGGCGAAAGCCATCGTTACCAATGTCTTATCGTCTACGTTCAAGAAACCGGCATAAGGATCTACCTCTTCCACTTTAGTCAATTCTACCAGCAATCGTTTCAAGTTAACTTTAGAACCCGTTGTCTCGCGATACGTATTCTCATCCACATAGATAGCGGTAACATCCGCAGATTGTCCAGCAGTCTCATATACATTTTCACCTAATGTAGGCTTCGGGAACAAACTTGTCGTAAAATGCTCGCCAGTCTCACGGTTCGTGAATGTTATACTATATGTATCATCTACGCTTGTGATCGCCCACTGATAAGCAGGAGTCTCCGTCTGTGACAATACTTTCGCCTTAGCGACATATTTAAATTCATTCTTGTTAGTAACCGAATTAAGAACGACAGCAGATGTCAAATATTTGCCATATACGCTCGTAATATCACCTTTATCACCACCTAATACACGAATCGTATAGATAGCAGCCTTAGCCTCCGTATTCAACAACTCAATGCCTTTCTTCGTACCAGCGACGCTTAACTTAAAGATAAATTTATCCGTTTTATCAGATGTATTGGAAATAGTTGTCAAGTAGAAATTATCATTATGTTGCAAGGTCTCCAATTTTATTTGAGCATCCTTATGATCAGCCTTGCTTCCTTGTACTCTGAAACGAAAATGATCCAAATTCAACTCATACGGAAAAGCTTCCACATAACTTTTTTGTACCCTAAAACAAGCATTAAAGATAGAAGTCTGATCACCTTGAGTCTTCCAAGTAGCAAGCGATCCTACATACAGGTTCAAGTCGCTGATCTTCATTTCCGCCAAAGCGAAACCATCGCCATTCGCACGTCCCGCATTCGTACCCTCCATTGTCTCCGTAGAGCTTACAACTAAAGCTGTCGCATTCAACCATGCATTATAATCTCTGACTACTTGTCCGTTAGGAGCTAAATCAGGAGCGTTTTCTGTAAAGAAATACATACCGGCAGGAATCTGTAAGTCTGAAGAAGATCCTGAATACCCCGGGTATTGTGTAGCGTCAATCGTAATTGGGCTAGCCAAATAACGAGCCACTACCATCTTTTCGTTAAACAAGTTACCAATTGGCTCCTCACCTTGATCCTTAAGACGTTTAGACACAAAAGAGAAGCCAGAGGTATTATACAATGCGTTCAACTCTTCAGCATCCGTCAACATTTCAGACTTAACCTCATAGAAGATTGGAGCGGAAGCTGTTGTAGATACTGTTGAAACATTGTTTGCCCAGCTCAATCCATTATAAGGGGAAGCTGAAGAATAAACATACAAATTGTCGTTTGAAGTTCCAGCATATACACCTCCCTTAAGTGTTGTAGCCGAAGCTACATCGAATACGAAATCTTTGTTCGCATTCTTATCCTCTACTTTAGTATTTTTCTCTACGCCCGTAAAACCGCTATTGATTCTTAGAAGCTTTCCTGTCTCAACGTTCGTAAAGTTATATGAGAAAAAGCTTTTTGGGGATTCTGTCACGCTAACGGTCCAAACGTATTTCTTGACATCATCATTATCACCAAGAGGTGCGGACAAAGCTACCGTAGACTCTTGAATAGTACTACCCGATAATTCATGGCCATAAGCCTCATTACTTGTCGCATCAACCAATACATATTGACTACCAGCCTTCAATTCCGTAGCAGGCGTTGCGGTAAACGTCCCCTGTCCATTCACAAAGCCAGCCAATTGCTGAATCGAACTTTGCGCCCAAGCACTACCGCACAGCGCCCCCGCCATCAGCAGACCCGCTGTAAACAATGTAGAAATCTTTCTGTTCATAAATCGAAAATTTAAATATTAATAATAGTGTTAATTGAATATCTATCAAATCCTTAATCATCCTTCGTCTATACCGAAACGACTAGTCTAAACGATCGTTTAGATCTTGCGTTTTTAAAGGAGGAAAAAGAGAGGTTCGTCTGCCGAATCGGTTGTTTCGTAAAGGATAGGCTATCCTATTGATAAGAAAGCCGATAAGGGGCAAAAAAAATAGCTAGGAAGGGTTGCAAGTGTCAAAGAAACGCGTACCTTTGCAAATGACTAATCTAAACGATCGTTTTCACCGTTCATTTTCATGTATATAATATAATGTACGTGCGTACATTAAATAAAGGCTTACTAAAAATCTTCCTACAATAAATAACATATTCAATATAAACTGCCCTGTTTTGGGTCTCCCAAGTGAATAACTAACGGCTTGTCGAGTGAATAACTAACGGCTATACCTAGTGAATAACTAATGGCTTGGGAAGTGAATAACTAACCACTTACAAACCTTTTTTCCTACCGTTGACCAAAGGAATTTCCTATCACCACAATGCCCATTATAAGGTCTTTACAATAGGCATTGTAACACCTTTATAATGCCCATTGTAAGCTGCTTATAACTGCGATCATTAGAACACTCAAAAAGGGTACTGATAATCAATACATTAAAAACGCCATTACCTTGTCCAGAAAACACGTACGACTTTTACAAAAAACACGTACATGTTTTCTCGGAAACACGTACGTGTTTTTCCAGAAGCAAAATCCAGTCAAAAGCAATAAAGATTCTGATAAAGCCATTATCTTTGCTTCAAAATCAATACATAACCATGATGAGACACTTAAAGTACTTGGCTTTTGTAGCATGTCTGGGAAGTCTTTCCCCAGCCTTCGCACAAAACGCCTCTAAAAGCCTAACAGTTGATGACCTGATCACTTGGCAACGAATCACGGACCGGGAGATCTCGGACAACGGAAAATGGGTAGCTTGCAAGATGGAACCTTGGGAAGGTGACGCTACCGTTTATTTGTATGCGGCCCAAGGGCAAGAGACCGCCACTTTTTCTCCGGCCGATAAGTTCGCGTTCTCCGCTTCCTCGGGTTATCTGGTTGTCACGCAAACACCCGGAAAGTCTACGGTAGATTCCCTGAAAGTATTGAAGACGAAAGAGGACAAGATGCCGATGAACACCTTGGTAATCTATTCCGTCGCCGGTAAGAAGGAGACGATAGACTCCCTCAAAACCTTCAAATTAGCGGACGAGGCGGATTGGATCGCTTATCAAAGAGGCCGGAAGGACTCCACTTTGTACGTCCGTTCGCTGGATGGAAGCAAGACCTTCCAGTTCCCGACCGTAACGGATTTCCAATTCGCCAAGAAAAGCGGTATGCTATATTACACGAGCGCGGCGGAAGGAGAAGCAGGTATATTCACCTTGAATCCGGAGAAAGGAAGTCCGGCGCTCATCAAAGAGGGAAAAGGCGTATTCAAACAAACCACGTTCGACGAGAAAGGAGAACGGCTGGCTTTCTTATATTGCGCCGACAAAGATTCTTCTTACAAAGCGTTAAGCTTATGGCTATCCGAACATAACGCTCCTGCGAAAGAAATCGCCACCCGTGGAAACAGGGCTTTCCCCGCTGAATGGGTAATCAATGAGAACGGGATGCTTCAATTCTCGAAATCCGCTTCCCGTCTGTTCTTCGGTACCTCACCGGAGCCGAGGCAAAAAGACACGACCCAACTAGCCGAGAATCGTCCGAACGTACAGGTTTGGAGTTGGGATGAGCCCGTACAATATACCGTACAGAATTATAACAAGGAAAAAGACTTAAAGAAAAGCTATCAAGCGGTTTATAATCTGGGCAACGGCTCTATCTTCCAATTGGGAGGCCCGCACACGCAGCGACTATTATACCGTATCGTTGGATAACGGGGAGCGCAAGCAAATCGCCCAAGCGGATTATGGCCGTTTCCGCCTCTCCCCACAAGGTAAATATGCGTATTGGTATGGCGAGACGGATAGCTGCTGGTACACGATCGCCTTGGCGGAAGGTAAGCAATATCGCCTAACCACTCCGGAAAGCTTCCCGGCTTGGGACGAGGAGAACGACGTTCCCGATTATCCTTATGCGCATGGAGCCGCCGGCTGGACCGCGAATGATCAAAATCTCTTGATCTATGATCGTTACGACATCTGGAAATTCGATCCGACCGCAGCCACCCCACCGATCAACCTGACCGTGAACGGAAGGAAGGAGAAACTGTCCTACCGCTTGGAACAACTGGATAAAGAGGCTCGCTTTATCGACCTCGGCAAACCGCAATTATTAAAAGGATTCAACGAGGCCACAAAAGGATACGGATTCTACAACGCACGCCTCTCCGCTCCTGCCGCCCCGAAGACTTTGCTGGCGGGTAATTATATGCTGCGATCTATCAACAAGGCGAAGAATACGGATGACGTGATCTATACGATGGAAACCTTCCAGCAATACCCGGATATCCACTATTCGACCTTGGCGTTCAAGAAATCCGTGCAATTGACACACGGAGACAAACAGCAGGAAGGTTTTATCTGGGGTACCGCCGAGTTGGTATCATGGATTTCCTTGGACGGCCGTCCACTGGAAGGTGTCGTTTATAAGCCGGCGAATTTTGATCCGAACAAGAAGTACCCGATGATGGTAAACTTCTACGAGCGGAATTCGGAGACTTTATATAATTACCGTATGCCGGAACCGCATCGTTCTACGATCGATTATCACTTATACAATAGCAACGAATATGTCATCTTCAACCCGGACATTCGCTATGTAGATGGTTATCCGGGAGAAAGCTGCTATAACTGCTTGATGCCGGGTATCACCATGATGATCGCCAAAGGATATATCGACGAAAAAGGGATCGGTGCGCAAGGACATAGCTGGGGAGGTTACCAAGTAGCTTATTTAGCGACTCGCACGAATTTATTCTCCGCTATCGAGTCTGGGGCGCCTGTCGTAAATATGTTTAGCGCTTATGGCGGTATCCGTTGGGGTTCCGGCATGGCCCGCTCTTTCCAATACGAGCATACACAAAGCCGTTTAGGAGCTACGCCATGGAGTTCTCCACTTCGTTATCTGGAAAACTCGCCGTTGTTCACGATGGATAAGGTGCAGACCCCAATATTGATCATGCACAACGATGCCGACGGCCATGTGCCTTGGTACCAAGGTATCGAGTATTTCGTTGCCATGAAACGGTTAGGTAAACCTTGCTGGTTACTGAATTATACAGGCGAACCGCATTGGCCGATGCATATGGCAAACCGCATCGATTTCCAACGCCGCATGTTCCAATTCTTCAACCATTACCTAAAGAACGATAAAATGCCTAAATGGATGTCCGAAGGCGTACCTGCCGTAGAACAACCGTTTGAGTTGGGGTATTGATCAGACAATCTTATAAGAGATTATGGCCAAAGCGATAGTTATACCATAAGCTTTAGCCATAATCTCTTTTTCCATTTAAACAGGAGATCTTTTGAAATAAATACGTATATTTGCCAATAACATAAAAACAAAAGATATGAGAACGACAAAAACCAGACCAACTAGAAATGTTTCGTCGCCCAAGATGGCTAAACACAACATTTCCAACCAAAGGAAAAGCGATAGCCAACCTTTCAGTCCTATGAATGAGAAAGATTTATTTCTAGCCCATTCCAGACAATCCATGGCAGCATATATATCCAAATATCTCATCGAATGAAAATACATCAACGAGATGTTGTAGAAGTCAATTATCTATTTCCTAATGGAATAACCAAACCTCACATGGCTATCGTCATCTCAAACGATGATTTGCAAGCAGCTGAAGATTTCTTTTACCTAGCTATGATATCTTCCAAAAACTATAATCCACAATATACATTTCCTTTAGAAGACTCTATGCTAACAAAAAACTTAACAAAGAAAAGCTTCGTTATTTGCCAATTAATAGGAGGTTACACTGAACGAGACGTTGTGAGAATATGCAGCCATGTAAAAGCCGAGCCTTTCAACTTGATTGTTGAAAAAATCAAGAAAGTCATATTCTAGAACGTCATACGAAACTCGGTACGGACACCAGGCAAGGAATCAACGGTTAAATCGCCGCCATGTAATCGCATTATGCGGTGGGAGATACTGAGACCGATGCCGCTACCACCGGACTTCGTAGAGAAGAAAGGCGTAAAGATAGCAGACAATAGTTCCGGAGAAATGCCGGGGCCATTGTCTGTTATAGTTATATATACCCTACCATCAGCCTCCAAGGCTTCTACGGAGACGATGGCATCCGCTTGCCCCTCTATCGCCTGTAATGCGTTACGAATCAAGTTAATCAGAGCCAGCACAATCAAGTTTTGGTCCGCATGTATCGTTAAAGCTTCCGCAGAGGAGAAACGAATACGGTCGCTACCCGCCTCGGCACACAACAACCGTTCCATCTTCCGAAATAAAGAGGTTATAGGCACCTCAGTTCTTTCCGGCTCCGGAAGATGCGTCAGACGATGGTAGGAATCCAAGAAAGCGGATAGATTTTTCGCTTGCCCATGAATAACCTCCAAACCTTCCCGTAATTGCTCCGGAGTATATGTATCGGAATATTTCAACAGATCAGCAGATAAGGAACGGATTGGCGTAATCGAATTACGAATCTCATGCGTCAGTACCCGCAAGATGCTCTCGTAATACAAGCGCTTCTCTTCCATCTCATTCTGGTTTTGACTGAATAGGAGGATAATCCGATTCATTTCCGCATATAAGTCCTTTACAAAGGGATCATTCGTTTTATCCGGGTATCGCAAAGTTGTATTCCCATTACGAACCGACTCGAAGAAAATAGCGATCTTACGATTTGTACCGTTTATCCACTGGATTAGCAACAGAGTTATCAACAGGATAACACACAGACATACAAAGGATAAAAAATAAGAAATACCGGTTATCAACAATACAGATCCAAGTAACGCAAAAAGTACGATTAAGGAAACGCTCCCTATAATCTTCAGGTATAAATTCCGGTTAACCATGGTTACTCTCCTTATAATCTACAACCCGTATTTCCGCATCTTATTATAAAGGGTCTGGCGGCTAATATCCAATTGTTGAGCCACAAGCGTCAGGTTCCCTTTCTTTTCTTTCAATACCTCGGCGATAAACTGCCGCTCCATATCCTCCAACGTACAAGGATGGGAGACTAGAGATTCTGCCACAGACGAAATCTCGCTCTCATCTGATTCCGCACGACGTTCCAAGACGTATGTAAGTGTTTGAATCAAATTCTCGTTATCCCAAGGTTTCACGATAAAGTCCGTGGCTCCCTTTTTAAGGGAAGATACAGCCAACTCGATATCCCCAAAAGCGGTTATCAAGATAACGGCCGGAGGATTCTTAAGCTCCAAGATACGATCCAACCAGAAAAGTCCTTCCCCACCGCCTTGCTTTCCAGTGCCGAAGTTCATATCCAGTAAAACCAAATCCACATCTCCATTCCGCAAAAGGGCAGGCAATAATACGGGAGATGATACGGTAACGATCGTCTTAAACTCATGGGACAAGACCGTCCGCAGACTTCTCAATATCGCCTCATTGTCATCTACGACTATAATCTTCGCGTCACGCATTAAGCCTCCTCTTTTTTTCGTACGCAAAGATACGATCTTTTCCCGGGTCTCAGTGTCCAATATTTAGACAAATCCAGTTCTTTACGATCGTTTCCTCCGATTTTATTTGCCATATTCCACGCAACCGGATAGCTTTGAACCAACAAACAGATAAAACCATGGAATCCATATCTCTAAAACTTATATTCCGTAGCTGGTGGCGAAACAAGACGTTCGCCGTCATTTCCTTATTGAGTCTGGCGGCAGGCATCACTTGTACCAACCTACTGATCTCATACGTCATTTATGAATCTAGGATAGAAGCCCATAATCCCAATAAGTCGCATATCATCTATATGGCACAAGACTCTCCCTTGACCTCCGGAGAGAAAGTATCTTTTATTAAAGGGAAGATCCCTGTGCAGCTAAAAGACCAATACCCGGAAGTTGAGGATTATTTACGACTGAACATAGAGAATGCCGCCTCCATCACGATAGGAGAAAAGCGCTTCAACCCAATCTCGATCGTCAGAGCAGATCCCTCCTTTCCTCGCTTTTTCCCTTACAAGGTAGTGGCAGGAGATATAAACAAGGCATTAACCCAACCAAACGCAATTGCGTTGACCGAATACCAAGCGAAGATATTCTTCGG
>OMEI01001159.1_pt1 | contig 10615 bp, 10 predicted proteins | sample 1645381 | NCBI WGS metagenome assembly OMEI01 (sample SAMEA103958119, study PRJEB25191) | human gut metagenome | biome: human-associated habitat [ENVO:00009003]; feature: intestine environment [ENVO:2100002]; material: feces | place: Germany | collected 2013/2015 | reverse complement strand
GGACCCGCCGCGGTCGATATCGGCTACTAAGAGGACCGGTGCGCCCAGGTATTTGGCGACGCGCATATTGACGATGTCATGATCTTTTAAGTTAATCTCGGCGGGACTTCCGGCGCCTTCGATGACCAAGGTGTCGTAGGCCTTGTCGAGACGTTTTAGAGCCGCCTTTACGGCGTCAAAGGCTTTTATGGCATAGCCCTTGTGGTATTCCCGGGCCGACATATTGCCTACGGGCCGGCCGTCAATAATGACCTGGGAGCAGGCATTTCCCGTCGGCTTCAAGAGGACGGGGTTCATGTCGACCATGGGAAGGAGGCCTGCCGCCTCGGCTTGGGCGACCTGGGCCCGGCCCATTTCCAGCCCGTCGGCGGTTACATAAGAATTGAGGGCCATATTCTGGGCCTTAAAGGGAACGACGCGCTGTCCCTCTTGTAAAAAAATACGGCACAAGGCCGTCGTAAGGATGCTCTTGCCGACATGGGAACTCGTCCCCTGCAGCATGATATATTGTGCCAACCCTTATCCCCTCCTGTCATAAAAAAAACGGTGTGGCTGCAATGGTTTAATTATATCGTTTCTGCAAAAAAATGCAAACGCCGGGAAACGGAAAAAGCCGCCCTCCGGAAATAATTTCCAGAGAGCGGCTGCATAGGTTTTATCCGTGTAATTGTCTGTCTAAGTCTTCGAGGCGTGCAATGCGTTCTTCTGTCGGCGGATGAGTGCTGAACAAGTTCATCAGCGTGCTGCGGGCGCCGGAAAAGGGATTGATGATGCACATGTGGGCCGTTGCCTTGCTGGCACCGGGCAATACCTGATAGTGGGCGTAATTGTCGATTTTCGCCAAGGCACGGGCCAAGGCGATGGGATCGTCGATCATGCGTCCCCCTTCTTCATCGGCCATGTATTCCCGCGTCCGCGAGATACCCATTTGGATGACCGACGCCGCTAAGGGCGCTAAGAGAGCCGTTGCGATGAGGGCGATGGGATTGCCGCCTTCGCCGTCATTATCGCGGCCGCTGCCGAAGATGGCAGCCCACTGGGCCATATTGGCAATCATGGCGATGGCACTGGCAAAGGAAGCGACGATGGTACTGATGAGGATGTCGCAGTGAAGGACGTGGCTCATTTCATGGGCCAAAACGCCGCGGATTTCATCTTCATCGAGGAGATTCATGATCCCTGCCGTTGCCGCTACGGCTGCGTGGGACGGATTTCGTCCGGTTGCAAAGGCGTTGGGCACGTCGGTCGGAATGATGTAGACTTTGGGCATAGGCAAATCGGCACGCTGCGCCAAATCGGCTACGATGCGGTACAGATAGTGATCTTCTCCGACTTGTTCGGCCTTATAAGCCCGCAGTACCATGGTATCGCTGAACCAATAGGAGAAGAAATTCATACCCATGGCGATAATAAACATAATCATGACGCCGCTGCGGCCGCCGAAAATGCCGCCCAGAGCCATGAGGATACAGGCCAGGGCCGTCATGAGGAATACCGTTTTCACACTGTTCATAAAACTCACCCTCTTCAAAAAAAGCTAAAGGTCAAAAGGTTAAATCAACTATGACCCTATTATATACGTTCTCAGGTTCATTGTCAACAAAGGCTATTTCAGGATCTCGTTGTTGTAGCGGCGGATGTAGACGATGTAGTCGCCGTCACTGTCCTTTTGGCCGTCAAAGGCGACGGTGATGGAGACGTCGTCTTGTTTCCATTCCACTTCCTTATCGCTCTGTTTGACCGGGAAGTTTTCCATATTGGAATAGATAGTGGCTACGAGGCGGGTGTAAATGGACTTGGCCGTGGCCTTGTCCTTGGTCTTGAAATAGTTGTCAAAGGCAAGGACCCGGCCTTTGGCCGACGTATCGGCCGAAAAGATTTCGATGCCTTCCGTGACGGAAACGTTCTTTACGACCGACGTCCGTTCGGCTTTTTCCGTGAAGGACACGGTGCTGCCGTAGAAGGTCCAATCCGATAAAACCGAGAAGTTGCCGTCAAAATCGGCTCTCGGCATGCCGAGGTACACCGTCTGATAGGCCGTCAAAGGATTGGCCGCGATTTCATCGACGGACTGGTTATAGTCAAAAGCGCCGGCCGAGGCCGTAAGGGCCGTCCACAATAAACCGGCTGCGATTATTTTCTTATACATCATCATAAACCCTCCTTACCAAAAGGGAGCCAAAAGCAGCGAGAACAACGTGAAGATCAAGCGCTGCAGGGGAATCAAAATATACGTAAAAACAGGGGTCATCATCAAGGCGATGAGGATCAGGAAGCTGTAGCGTTCGATGCCGGCCAGCTTATACGACCATTCCGTCGGCAAAAAGCACATCAGGACCCGTGAACCGTCCAGCGGCGGCAAGGGCAGCATGTTGAAGATGGCGAAGTTGACGTTATACAAGACGATGAGCTGCAGCACCATGGGCAGGGCCGTCGAGGTGAAGAGGTTCAGCTTGGCAAAAATCAGCTGGACGACGAGGGCGATAAAACCCGTGATCAAATTGGATACGGGGCCGGCTAAGGCGACGCAGATCTCCCCTTTCCGCCAGTTGCGGAAGTTGCCGGGGTTGATCATGACCGGTTTCGCCCAGCCAAAGCGGGCTACGAGGAGCATCATCAGTCCTACCGGATCGATGTGAGCTACGGGATTCAGTGTCAGGCGCCCCATCATTCGCGGCGTATCGTCCCCCATCCAGTCTGCGACTTGGGCGTGGGCATATTCGTGAATGACCAGGGCAATGAGCAGGCCGGGGATACCGGCGATAATCGCGAGTATATTAAAATCAAACATTGTATTCTCCTTTCGTATACTTTATATTATACGGTATCTTGCCCTATATAACAAGAGAGGCTGCCGCACACGGGTACGACAGTCTCTCTCAGGTTATGCTGTTTTTATTATCGCTGACGATATTCGTATTCTACATTCTGTTCGACCATGACGGCCTTTTCTTCAATTTCGCGAATCTGGGCAATCATCCGGGCTACGAAGGCTTCGTCTTTGATGGACCGCAGATTGATGCGGACGCTGTAGAAGGCAGACCTCATGGCGGCTCTGGCGTTCATGGCGGCAATGGCACCGTCAGTGATGACCCAGGCGTTGCCGTAGCGGACGACCTGTTCCGCTAATTGCAGGAGGGCGAAGATGTCCTTCCCCAACTCAAAGGGCGACGTGGCTGCATCTTTAAAGGCCTGCTGGACGATGGCCGCCCGATTGGGCGTATCCTTGGGCAGGCGGACAGAACGGATGACGTTGTCGAAGGCCGCCGCGTCTTCGGCGATGCCTTCGAGATACCGCTGCCGCAGCACCCGGGCCTTATCGCGAATGGAAATCATAAGTTTTTCGATCTCTTCATAGCCTTTTTTCCCAATGGTCAGGTTGGCCACCATTTCGACCAAGGCTGCTGCCGACGCAGCCGTCATGGCGGCGATGCCGCCGCCGCCGGGAATGGGCTCTTTCGATGCCGTAACGGTCAGGAGCTCGTCGAGGGGCATCGATTGGAACTTCGTATAATCCATCTTAGAAGAGACCTGTAATGACGCCGTTTTCGTCGATGTCCATGCGGTTGGCCGCCGGGACCTTCGGCAGGCCCGGCATGGTCATGATATTGCTCGTCTGGCAGACGATGAAGCCGGCACCGGTGCAGACGCGGACGTCTTTGACGGTGACCGTAAAGTTTTTGGGAGCACCGAGGAGGGCCGGATTGTCCGACAGGGAATATTGGGTCTTAGCGACGCAGATCGGCATGTGGTCGAGACCGAAGGATTCCAGTTCCTGAATCTGTTTTTTCGCGTTGCCTTCAAAGACGACGCCGTCGCCGCCGTATACTTTTTGGACGATGGCCGTCAGTTTTTCCGGAATGGAGGCGTTGACGTCGTAGATCGGTTTGTACGGCGTCTTGGGCTGTTCCAGCATCTTGAGGACCTTTTCGCCCATTTCGACGCCGCCCTTGCCGCCTTCAGCCCAGCAGTTGTTGAGGGCTGCTTCGACGCCGTAGTCGGCGCAGAGGTCGCGCAGGGCCTTAATTTCAGCATCCGTATCGCTGATGAATTTATTGATGCCGACAACGACGGGAACGTCGAAGAGGCGCATGTTTTCAATGTGTTTGGCAAGATTGGCAAAGCCTTTCTTCAAGGCTTCGACGTTTTCTTCCTGGAGGTTCTTCTTATCGACGCCGCCGTGCATCTTGAGGGCCCGGACGGTAGCGACGATGACGACGGCATCGGGTTTGATCCCGGCGAAACGGCACTTGATGTCCATGAACTTTTCAGCGCCGAGGTCGGCACCGAAACCCGCCTCGGTGATGGCATAGTCCCCCAGCTTCAGGGCCATCCGGGTGGCGGTGACGGAGTTGCAGCCGTGGGCGATGTTGGCAAAGGGACCGCCGTGAACGAGGGCCGGCGTATGTTCGATGGTCTGGACCAGGTTCGGTTTGATGGCATCTTTCATGAGGATGGCCATAGCCCCTTCGACACCGAGCTGACGGGCCGTAACCAAATTTCCGTCCAGGTCATAAGCGACGGTGATGTCCCCCATCCGCTTCTTGAGGTCCATGAGGTCACGGGCTAAGCATAAAGCAGCCATGATTTCCGAAGCGACGGTGATCATGAAGTGGTCTTCCCGAGGGAAGCCGCAGACCTTACCGCCCATGCCGACGACAAGGTTTCTAAGGGCCCGGTCGTTCATATCCATGACCCGCTTCCAGATGATGCGGCGCACGTCGATGCGAAGGGCGTTGCCCTGATGGACGTGGTTGTCGATGGCCGCTGCCAGAAGGTTGTTGGCCGCCGTAATGGCGTGCATGTCACCGGTAAAATGGAGGTTGATGTCTTCCATGGGCAGGACCTGGGAATAACCGCCGCCGGCAGCGCCGCCTTTGATGCCAAAGACAGGGCCCAGAGAGGGTTCGCGCAGGGCGACGACGGCCTTATGGCCCATGTAATTCAAAGCCTGTGCCAAACCGATGGTCGTTAAGGTCTTGCCTTCGCCGGCCGGCGTCGGCGTAATGGCCGTAACCAAGACAAGTTTGCCGTCTTTTTCTTTAGAAAGGCGCTTGATGGCGTCAAAGGAAATCTTAGCCTTGTATTTCCCGTAGAGTTCCAAGTCGTCGTCGGTCAGTCCGACCTTTTTTGCAATGGTCGTAATCGGTTCTAATGTCGTCTGTTGTGCAATTTCGATATCGCTTAATACCTTTGCCATGGTAGTCACTCCTTGTCCGCTGCATAAAAAAAGGCCGCTCCGCTGGTAAGTTGCCCAGACGGTCGGCTTCAAGAAATCATGCTCCCCGTGGTAACTCCACTTCCGTCAGTCACATGATTGTGCATTTATTATACAAAAAAACAGCCCTCGTCGTCAAGGGCTGTTTTTACGTACGGTATGAATGGACGTTGGAACAAGACGCCGCCGGTCTTAGTCCGGAAGGACGGTAATGTCTAAGCGGTCAAAACCGGCCAGGAAACCTTTTACGGTCTTGGCGATGGTTTCACATCCGCCGACGGTCTTGCTTTCGATGTTAAGGGGCATATTGGGGTCGTGGAGGGACATGCGCAGGAGGGCCCAGCCGCCGTCGAATACGAGGCGGACGCCTTCATAAGACGGTTTGGCAATGGCAATGCCCTTTTCTTCGGCCCGCTGTTCAAAGGCCTTGAGGACGTCAGCCCCGTAGGCCTGTACATCGCCGTCACCGGTGATCTTAAGGCGATATTCCACGCCTTCCGCAGGCTGGCCGAGGGCTTTGATGAGGTCGCCTAAGGGTTTTCCGGCCTTCTTGGCTTTGGCGGCAGCCATGAGGAGTTTGACGGCCAAATAAGCGCCGTCGTCGAGGTAGTAATTTTCGCTTAAGGCGCCGTGCCCCGACGTTTCGATGGCCAAGGGCGATACGGTGCCGGCTTTGTTGAGGCGGATGCATTCGTCGATGACATTCTTATAGCCCCGCATGTAACGATGATGGACGAGGTGCAGTTCGTCCTGAAGGAAGGTCGTCAATTCGTCGGACGTGACCGAGTCGGTAATGATGGTACTGCCCGGATAGTCCGGCGCCAAAATGGCAGCCATCATGGCGATGAGGGCGTTGCGGTTGATTTCTTCCCCACTGGGCAGGACGGCGCTCATGCGGTCGACGTCGGTATCGAAGATGAGGCCCAGGTCGGCCTTGTTGTCGAGGACGGCTTTCCGGATGGAGGCCATGGCTTCTTTGTTTTCCGGATTGGGGATATGGTTCGGGAAGTGGCCGTCCGGTTCGAGGAACTGGCTCCCCGTCGTATCGGCGCCGAGAGGTGCCAAGACCTTCGTCGCAAAGAAACCGCCGCTGCCGTTGCCGGCGTCGACGACGATGTGCATCCCTTCTAAGGGGCGGTCGAACATGCCGGCACAGAGGCCGGCGCAGATCTTCTGACGCAGGTGGAGGGCGTAGCGTTCAATGAGGTCCAAAGAGGCGATGGCTGCCGTCGATACGGCCGTTGCCGTAAGGTTCGACGCCAGCGTCAGGACTTCTTTGACCTCCTTCTTTTCAAGGCCGCCGTCCTTGGTAAAGAATTTGAGGCCGTTGCGGTTGTACGGCAGATGGCTGGCCGTGATCATGATGGACCCGTCCATGGCCGTGTCTTCAAAAATGATGGACATGAACATGGCCGGCGTCGATGCCAGACCGCAGTCCGTAACGTAAACGCCCCGGCCGAGGAGACCGGCAAAGACGGCTTCTTTCATCATATCGGCTGAAATGCGCGAGTCGTGACCGACGGCGATGCGTAAGTCCCCTTCCTTTTTGCCCAGCTTCTGCGCTAAAAATTTGGCAAAGCCGGCGGCAATGCGGTTGACCGCTTCCGGCGTCAGGTTGACCTTTTCGTCAGGGACGCCTTCGACGGCGATGCCGCGGACGTCACTGCCATTCTGTAATTTTAAGATAGCTTCGGTAGAGTTCATATGCCTGTTCCTGCTGCCTATCCCGATAAGGCAGCTTTTCCTTTCTGTAATCTACATCTATCATACTGAAAATCGGCCCCTGACGCAAGGCGTGCAGGGACCAGTCACTTATAATACGTATTTTTCGATGGCTTCAGCGACGGCGCCCTCGTTGTTGGTCGCTTCCGTCACGACGTCGCAGTACTCGCGAATGACGGGATTCAGGTTGCGGACGCCGACGGACAGGCCGGCGGCTTTAAGCATATCGATGTCGTTGATGTTGTCACCAATGGCCATCGTTTCTTCCGGACGCACGCCGAGGATGTCGGCCAATTTCAAGAGGCCGGCGCCCTTATTGACGCCTTTATGCATGAATTCGATGTAGCGGTTGCTGGAGAAGCTGACCGTAATGTCGTCGAGGAGGGGTTTCAGTTCGGCATGAACTCGTTCCAAATAGTCGTAGTCCGTATTGGTCAGGATCAATTTCCCGACTTCTTCTTTACCGCGGATAAAATCGAGGGTCGTTTCTTCGCAGGGCGTGTAGGCCATGCGGCCCTTCAGGAAGGCTTCTTCGTCCGGCGTAATATTGGTGATGTAGACGACGTCCCGCGTATAGATGTGCAGGCACTGGCCGTAGGAAGCACACTTGCGAAAAATCTGATCGGCCAGGTCAAAGGGAATGGGGTCCCAGAAAAGGGAGCGGCTGCCCTTATTTTCCGTGATGTTGCCGCCATTGAGGCCGATGACGTACTGGTCGGGCTGTTCAAAAAGACGGAGTGTCTTCAAGACGCCGTCAATGGTGCGAAAACTCCGACCCGTGCAGGGCACGAATTTGACGCCCTTTGCGACAGCCTTGGCAATGGCTTCGATATTGCGCTGACAAATCGTCGCATCGCTGCTGAGCAGCGTTTCATCCATATCACAAGCAATGATTTTATAGTTATTCATGACCTACTCCTTTACAAATCGCATGACGGGATAGTTACTAACTGATACTACGAACATATCATGTCTGAGGCATTCCCGCCACCCCAGGGACAGAATCAGTCCCATTATAGTCAAAAAAGAAGGGCTTCTGCCCTTCCTTTTTTATGATCGATGCCGCCGGTCGCGGATGGCCCGCCACACAGCCGACACGGCCTTAAACAGCACATAAATGAGTACTACATTAAACAACAGGCCGAGAAAATCGGCGGCCCAGCCAAAGTTCCCCATGCCAAAGAGGCTGCTCAACATGCTGCCCAGGAACATGCCCCCGGCAAAGAGGCCGATGCCGCGCATAGCGCCACCCCAAGCCGACGAGCGATTGGCTGTCGTATTGGCGTTGGCCCGAGGCGCAGCCGTCTGATTGCGAGTCTGGGATTGTGCCGATGAAGCGTTATTATTCGTATTGGCCTTAGGCGCCGCTTTGGGAGCCGTCACCGCCGGTGCCGACCGCGGGGCCGACATGCGAATACCGCCTTTTGCAGCTTGGACCGGCTGGTACACAGGCGCCGCAAAGAAGGCCGTCTGGAGAAGTAAGAGACAAGTCACGCAAAAAAGCTTTTTCTTCATGGTAATTCCTTTCCTATCTATCGATGAACCGGAACGGCAGCCGGCGTTATTCTGCTTTCTCTGCCGGAAGCGGGTCCGTTTTTGCTGCCGAAGCAGAAATCAAAGTGTGTAAGGGGATGGCCGCCAAGTTTTCCGCCAGCTTATCCTGAATGGCTGCATAGGCATCGTGGGTCGGGCAAGAGCCGTGACGGCGGCGATACAGGCATTCAAAGTTGCCGTCGAGGCAGCTGATGATCATGTTATCCCGATCCATAACGGTGATAACGTCCATCAGGTTCAATTCATGCAAATCTTTCACCAGTCGGCAGCCGCCTTGGGCTCCGCGGATGATTTCAATATATCCGGCCTGCTCGAGCTTCTTGGAAATCTTGTAAGCAAACTGACGGGGAATCATCTGTTCATCGCTGATTTCCCGAATATTCTTCTGTTCCCAATCGGCCAGGGACCGTAAAATACGTATTGCGTAGTCAGTTTCTCTTGTTATTATCACTTTAACATGCTCCTTCTCTATTCTCTATGGATTAAGTCTATTATAACCTGAAATCAAGAGGAAGGCTATACTTTACTCATAGGAAATGATAAAAAATTCATATCTATCTAAAATTTATAAGTAAGGGCCTGAAGGACCCGTTTTATGCATAATAGAATCTTGCCAGTGACTGCAAAAACTTATATAATAAAGAGTACTTGCATATTTTAGCTTTAACAATAGATGAGGTGTACTATGTCATTAATCGATGAAGTAAATAATCGCCGTACTTTTGCCATCATCTCTCACCCCGATGCCGGTAAGACGACGCTGACTGAAAAATTGCTGCTCTACGGAGGCGCCATCCACCTGGCCGGTTCCGTCAAAGCCCGGAAAACGGCCAAGCACGCCGTTTCCGACTGGATGGAAATCGAAAAGCAGCGTGGGATCTCGGTTACCAGCTCGGTCCTGCAGTTCGACTACGAAGGCCATCACATCAACATCCTCGATACGCCGGGCCATCAGGACTTCAGTGAAGACACGTACCGGACGCTCATGGCCGCCGACAGCGCCGTCATGCTCATCGACGTCGCCAAAGGCGTCGAAGCGCAGACAAAAAAGTTATTCCGCGTCTGTAAAGAACGGGGCATCCCCATCTTTACCTTTGTCAATAAAATCGACCACTTCGGCCGCAACCCCTTCGACCTCATGGATGAAATCGAAGACATCCTGGGCATCCACGCCTACCCCATGAACTGGCCTATCGGCCTCAACGGCAGCTACCAGGGCATTTACGACCGGGCCTCGTCGTCTATCGAACTCTTTGAAAAGGACACGACCCACGGCCAGAGAAAATTAGCCTCGACCAAGGGGTCTGCCGACGATCCGATTTTCAAGGAACTCCTCGAAGAAGACGTCCACCAGGGCCTCATCGACGACATCGAACTCCTCGACGAAGCCGGCGACGAATTCGACATGGAAAAGGTCAAGCGCGGCGAATTGACGCCCATGTTCTTCGGATCGGCCATGACCAACTTCGGCGTCAAACCCTTCCTCGAAGAATTCCTGCGCATGGCACCGAAACCGCAGCCGCGAAAATGCCTCGAAGGCTCCGTCGACCCGACGTCGGATCAGTTCACGTCCTTCGTCTTTAAGATTCAGGCCAACATGAATCCCCAGCACCACGACCGCATCGTCTTCATGCGCATCTGCTCGGGCAAATTCGAAAAGGGCATGTCCGTCACCCACCGTCAGTCCGGCAAGACACTGCGGCTCATGCAGCCCCAGCAGTTCCTGGCTACGGAACGGACGATCATCGAAGATGCCTACCCGGGCGACATCATCGGCGTCTTTGACAACGGCACCATGGGCGTCGGCGACACCTTATACGACGGCAAAAAGAAGGTCACCTTTAAAGACTTCCCGACCTTCCCGCCGGAACTCTTCGCCCGCATCCGCGCCAAGGACTCCATGAAGCGCAAACAGTTCCTCAAGGGCATGACCCAGTTAGCCCAGGAAGGGGCCGTTCAGATCTATGAAAACATGGGCTCCATGGAAAGCTACATCGTCGGCGCCGTCGGCCAATTGCAGTTCGAAGTCCTCGAATACCGGCTGAAGCACGAATACGGCGTCGGCGGGATGACATGGACATTTCCGGACGGCACACACGGCAGTGTGGACTACAACATGTA
>OMEI01001154.1_pt1 | contig 10647 bp, 10 predicted proteins | sample 1645381 | NCBI WGS metagenome assembly OMEI01 (sample SAMEA103958119, study PRJEB25191) | human gut metagenome | biome: human-associated habitat [ENVO:00009003]; feature: intestine environment [ENVO:2100002]; material: feces | place: Germany | collected 2013/2015 | reverse complement strand
GCTCTTCGCGCTGTAGTGGCGCTGTCTCTCGCGGTCGTTCCTCTTCTCCCTGATCGCCTCCTCCCGCATCGCGTTGGCCTGTTCGGCGAGGTCTGCCATGTGAAGCTCCTTCGTGCACTCGATGCACCAGCCGTTGATCCGGTTCAGCGGGCGGAACGTCCATTGGCCGCAGTGGGGGCATTGACAGCGCTTGCGGAGTGAGAGCCCGCACTTCCGCGCCATGTGCTTCACCGAGTCGATGGAGCGCCCGAGGTCCTTGGCTACCTGCTTGGCGCCGTCTCCGGCGTGCTCTTCGAGGTAACGAAGTTCACGTGTAGACCATTGCCTCATGCCGTCTTCTTCTCTCCTTTCTCCCATTCGCGGTACGCCTGCTTGATCGTTGAACACATGGTGTCGAAAGCGACTTCGCGGGCAGTTTTGGGCTTCTCTCCTTGGTGTCGCTTTGAATCGTCTGGCATTACGCCACCGTCCTGTTCTCCGTAAGCCCGAGCAGATAATCTGCCGAGCAGTGGAATAGGCGCGTCATGGCAATAAGCTTTGAGCTGGGGATTTCACCGCCGCTCTCATATGCGGCGATAGTCGCTCGGCTCTTCAGGTCAAGCTTGCTTGCAAGCCCTTCCTGGCTAAGGCCAATGCGGACGCGTTCACTTGCGATCGGGTTCATTTGCACCTCCACTTCACTATCTGTGAACTTCACAATTAGTGAATATAGAAGAACATGAGACTTTTTGCAAGCAGATAATTCACTATCTGTAAAGTTTTTTGTACAATATGCACATGGAGTAAGGAGGACACGGTGGGCACACGTCTTAAAGAAACGCGGCTTAAATATGGCAAGAAACAGCCTGAAGTGGCTGAAGTGCTTGGTATCGGCGTACCGGCTTACTCGATGATGGAAAGCGGCCAGCGCGAGATCAATGGATCGAAGCTTATAAAGCTTGCCAAGTTCTACGGATGCTCTGTCGATGAATTGCTGGGAACGTGGTATTGGCACGAGGTCGAGAGCAAGCGCGAGGGAAAGGACTAACTATGGGAATGTTCAACAAAAGCGCGGCCAAAAAGATGGCGAGCGACGCGGAGGACTTCATCGTCAACGACGGAAAGCTGCACGCGCTCGTGTTCCAGGTCAACGGACGGTTCACGTTGTCGACTGCAACGCAATTCGAGAAAAAGGTAACGGAACGCTTGGACGGTGCCTTGGCGCGAGTCCAAGAGGCCGGATGCCAGGTAGTCGACGTGAAGATGGCGACTTGCGCCAACACTGGGAACGACGACACGATGATGTACTGCTTCACCGTGCTCTACCGTTAGGGAAAGAAGAAGCCCCACGGGGTCATAGCGCTGCAACGCTGCCCGCGGGGCTTTCCTAAAGAACCTCTGAAAGGAGGCCGTTTCCAATTATGCCAAAAACTGCGGTGATATACGCCCGCTTTTCATGCAACAAGCAGCGCGAGGCCTCAATAGATGATCAGCTGCGCATCTGCCGCCAGTGGTGCCAGCGCGAGAGGTACGCCATCGTGGCGGAATACTGCGACTATGCCATAAGCGGGCGCACCGACGACCGCCCCGAGTTCCAGCGCATGGTAGCCAACGCGGGTGAGAGCGACATAGTGCTTGTGTACATGATGGATCGCTTCAGCCGTGGGGAGTACGACGCGCCCATATATAAGCGCGAGCTTGCCCAGCACGGCGTGAAGCTCGTCTCGGCGCTTGAACAGATACCAGATTCGCCCGAGGGCATCATTTACGAGAAGCTGCTTGAGGGCCTTGCGGCGTGCGAGTCGAAGAAGACCGCGATCCGCACGAGGCGCGGCATGGAGGGCAACGCGCTCAAATGCAAGACCAACGGCGTGCGCGTGTTCGGCTACGCCAGCAACGAGGCCGACGAGTACGTGATCAACGAGGACGAGGCCGCTTTCGTGCGCGAGGCGTTCAAGCGGCGCATAGCAAAGGAGACCACCAACTCGATAGCACGCGACTTCGCGGCACGCGGGGTCAAGACCTCGCAGGGAAACCCGTGCGGCTACTCGATGGTCGAGCGGATGGTGAAGAACCGGAAGTACACGGGGCGCTACGAGTGGGGCGGCGTTGTCAAAGAGGGCGGCATGCCCGCGATCATCGACGAGGTGACGTTCATGGAGGCACAGGGCATACGCGCGGCCAAGGAGCGCAGCGCGGAGAGCTGGGGCGACTTCGCCCTTTCTGGCAAGGCGATCTGCGCGGGCTGCGGGCGCAACCTGCAAGGCGTGAGCGGGCGCGGGCGCGGCAACCGCAAGTACGAGTACTACCGCTGCCACGACGGATGCGTTAAGCCCGTCAGGCGCGAGGAGCTTGAGGGCGAGATCGTCAAGGCGCTGCGGGCGCTCCTGCAAGACCGCGAGGAGGCCTTGCGGATAGCCCGCATGGTAGCGGAAAGCTCGGACGGGGCAGAGGTGGCGGCGAGGCGCAAGCAGGCCGCCCAATCGCTCTCGGCCGCCGAGCACGGCCTGAAGAACATCCTGAACGCCATCGAACAGGGCATAATCGCCCCGGGCGCGAAGGAACGCATAGCGGAGCTTGAGCACCAGCGCGACCGCGCCAAGCTCGACCTTGAGGCGATCAGGGACGATCAGATAGACCCCGAGCGGCTGGCCGACTTCCTGCAATGCGGCTCCGCCCTGGACGACGCGACTCTATTGAAGGCGTTCGTATACCAGGCGAGCGTGAGCGACGAAGAGTGCATAGTGACGCTGAACTACGACGTGGAAAGCAACGAACCCGCCAGACTTGACGTCCAACGGGTTCGTACAAAATGCAAATGGTGCCCCCAGCGGGATTCGAACCCGCGATATCCACCTTGAAAGGGTGGCGTCCTTGGCCGCTAGACGATGGGGACAGCGGGAAAGAGTATAGCAGACTTTTTTGCCGGCGCGTATATCGTTGGCAAACTGGAAAACCACCACAAAGGAGTAGGCTTCTATTCCGATTTTCAAATATCTCAATCTGTAACATCTGGGCGGGCAAATCGGCTCTATCTGTTACAGATCGAGACAAAAGGCAGGCGTCGGGACGAACATCTCATTCTGTAACAGCAAGACGACTTTTAACGGTCTAAATGTTACAGATTGAGACAAACCGCTGGGGCGGGTCAAAACCACCACAAAGGTGCTTGTCCCCTTTGTGGTGGTGGGGCGTTAGGGGAGGAGCTTCATGACGGCGTCGTGGGCGGCGTGCTCGTAGGTGTCGTCGAGGGGCTTGAGCGGCAGCAGGGCGGCGGCCTGTGCATCGCCACGCCGCTCGAGGGCGTGCGCGATCAGCCAGTCGGCGAGTTCGGGGTTCTTGGGCAGCGCCGGCCCGTGCAGGTACGTGCCGATGACGCCCTTGTAGATCAGACCCTCGAAGCCGTCGTCTCCGCTGTTGCCGGTGCCCGCGACGACGGACGTTCCGAGCGGCGTTGCCTCCGCGTCGAGCAGGGTGCGGCCACCGTGATTCTCGAATCCCACAAAGGGCTCGGGAGCCAGATCGGTTTTGACGGCTACGTTGCCGATCAGGCGGTCGGAGCCGCGTACGGTTTCGGCGGCAATGACCCCCAGACCCTCGATGCGATCCTCGCCCATGTAGTACGAACGGCCGAGCAGCTGATAGCTGCCACAGATGGCAAGCAGCGAGCCGCTATCCTCAACATAGGCCGCGACCTTGTCTTTTTGAGCGAGCAGCTCGTGTGCCACGGCCAGTTGGTCGCGGTCGGAGCCGCCGCCCATCATGACGATATCGGCATCGGTGAGATCGAGCGCCTCGCCCATGCGGACCTCGTCCACGCGCGCGGGAATTCCGCGCCAGGCGCAGCGGCGCTCGAGGGCGATGACGTTGCCGCCGTCGCCATAGAGGTTGAGGGCATCGGGATACAGGTAGACGATGCGCAGCGGGCGCGAAAGCTCGACTGGTACGATGCCGACAGGAAGAGCGCTGCCGTCGGCACGGGCTACGGCGCGCCCGGCAACAGCGTCGGCGGCAGCGGCGCGACGCCGACGGGGACGGCACTGCCATCGGCGCACGCTGCAGCGTGGGCGGCAACCGTAGTCGCTTCGGTGCCTTTGAGTCCGTCGAGCTCCTTGACCAGCGGCGGAAAGGCCGTGTAGTTGGCGACGGCGTAGAAGATGTCATTGGCGGCCTCGTCTGCAACGGCGCCAATTGCCTGCGCGACGTCCGAGATAATCGCGGCATCGATGCCGGCGTACTTGAGGCGTACCTGCATATCGTGTGCACGCGTGCCGCCGGCAAAGGCGACAAGTCCCGTTGTGTCGGCGATGCGCTCAAAGTCGACGTCGTAGATCCACGAGACATCGTGGCCGTCGGCATCGTTGTCGTTCAGGAAAAAGGCGCAGAGCCTGCCGCCCGCCGTCTTGATGGACTGGATCTGTCGATCGAAGCCTACGGGATTCTTGGCCAGGTTGGCCTCGACGGTTCGGCCGGCGATATTCCAACGGCCCATGCGACCACCTGCTGGCACGTAGGCGTCGAGCGTGGGCTGCAGATGCGCCGCGTCCACGCCCAACTCGCGCGCCGTAAAGAAGGTGGCGGCAACGTTGTAGACCATATACAGGCCGTTATAGCGCGTGGCGATGTGCGTGGCAGGCGCATCGGCATCGGGTCCAAAGTTCAAGTCAAAGCCGTAGCCGTCGCAGCCGAGCTTCACGTCCGTCACGCGACGGACAAGCCCAGGGCGGGCCCAGCCGCACGAGGGGCAATGGTATGCGCCAAGCTGTCCGTACTGCACATAGTCGTACTCCAACGGTGCGTTGCACTGTGAGCAAAAACGCGAGTCGCTAATGCGGTCGGACTCGGTGTTGGTGGCACCGTCGATGCCAAAGGCGATGCTTGCATTGGGAACGCGCGCGGCGATCGCGGCACACAGCGGATCGTCGGCGTTATAGATGAGCGTCGTTGCCGGCGAGAGCTCCAATGCATGGGCGATGACCTCCTGGGTGTGATCGATCTCGCCATAGCGATCCAGCTGGTCGCGGAACAGGTTGAGCAGCACGAAGTACGTCGGCTTGAGCTTGGGCAGGACGCGCACGGTGTAGAGCTCATCGCATTCAAAGACGCCCACGCGCTCGCCGCCGCCGGTTCGCTTGAGGCCGCTGCGCGCTTCGAGCAGTGCGCCCACCACGCCCGGCTCCATGTTGTTGCCGGCGCGGTTGCATACCACGGTGGCGCCGCTGGCGGCAACGGCGTCGGCGATGAGGTTGGAGGTGGTGGTCTTGCCATTGGTGCCGGTGATCACCACGCTGCGGTCGACCAGGCTCGCGAGGTCGCTTAGCAGCTCGGGGTCGATCTTCATGGCGATGCGGCCGGGAAGCACGCCACCCTGGCGCTTGAGGACAGAGCGCAGTCCCCAGCGGGCGATATCGCTCGAGGTGCAGGCGAGAGATGAGCGGAAGTTCATGAAGCCGTTCCTAACGTGAATGACATGGTCGTGGCGTTTGCGCCGTTAAAAGCCGTAACGGCGCGCAAATTCCTGGGCAAGCTGCGATACGTCTTCGCAAGCGTTGGCCCAGGGGGCAAAGTCGGGAGTATCCGAGATGATGCCGTCGGCTTCCCAAACTGCCTGATGCGAAAGGTCCCAGGGGTCGTGCGGTTCGGGCCGGCAGGGGAGGTACGGCGTCTGATACATGGGGTTCAGCAAAAAGAACGCGCCGCCCTCGCAGCGGTTGGCAAACTCGCGCAGTGCGCGTGTCGCCGGGCGCATCTTGTTTGTTTTGAACAGCAGAATCGTGCGGGCGAGCAGGTACCAAGGAGAGTTTTCGAGTGCGTCCGCCCCTATCTGTTCCTCGAGCTGATGTGCCAGGGCAAAAAAGCCGTCCTGGTCTTCCAGACGAGCGAGGGCGAGCAACACGGTGCCTGCGGCTCGGGTGGGGTAGCCTTCCGCCTTAAGAACACGGCGGGCGTAGTTGGCGGCAGCACGGTAACGAGCGCTCGCCATACACAGCTGCGAGATGGCCTCGAGTGCGTGAAGCCACCCGATAAGAGCCGGCTCGCTCACGGTGAGATCTACCGCCGTCACACCGTCCGTCAAAACCTTGTTGGCCCAGTAGTGTGGGGCTTCCATGTCGAACCCGGGCACGCTTTGCTGCAGGTAATCGGCCGTGGTCGCCTCGAGCTTCATCAGGTCGCCCAGGCAGGCGTCAACGGGCGTGTCGGCCAGGATGATGGCGAGCAGCTGGGCATCGAGGACATGCGCATCGACGCGAACAATCTTGAGCAGCTCATCGCGCATGTCGTCGAACAGGCGATTGCGCGTCTGCTCGAACTCCTCGTCGCTGCCCATGTCCTCGATGCGATGGAGTTCGTCGAGCAGGTGGCGGTGGACGCCGGCATAGGACAGCAGCGCCTGGGCATGCTCGGTCTGCGCATACTTATGAGGGTTGACGTTCACGTCGTTATGGACAAGCTCGCGTGCTGCATCGGTGAGTTCGGGGTGCGATGCCAGATAGGTGCGCTCCAGATAGGCGGGGATGTAGACGCTCGGATCCATTAGAGGTCTCCTCCCTTAAACGGCAAACCCTGCTCGGCCGCCCGCAGTATGCGCTCATCGATTTGGGAACGCACGATATCGTTGGTGGCGACCCAAGCGGCAAAGCTGGCGTTGTCGGGGGCGCCCAGGCCCTCCTGCAGCACCGGCGTCGCCTCGGACAGGGCAAGGACAAGCTCATCGGTGGAGCCCGGACCTACGTTGACGCGGGCATAGACGCCATCGGGAAACTCGGTTTGGAAATAGAGTGCCTCGGCTGCGTGCGGGCACGAGCGCGCAAGGATGCGCAAGTAGTGCTCGGCGCCCTCGTAGTCCAGCTCGCGCCAGGCAGCGCTCATCAGCGCGATGAGCGTCCACGGGTCCAAGTCGCGTTCCGCGTCCTTGGGACGACGGCGCAGTGGGGTATTCGCGAGGTACGGCACGGAGTGGGCGGAGCGAAAGCGCTTGAGCTCCTCGACGGGGTATTCGAGCTTTGCCATGGCGAGCATCGCGGTGTGGCGGACACCGGCGGGGTCGTTGGGCGCAAAGTCCAAGCTGCGATTTGCGGCTTCGAGCGACATGCGATAGCGGCCGCTAATGAGGGCGCGTGACGCAAGGGCGGCAAGCCAGCGCAGGTAGGGACGGCGGGTCAGGTCGCCTGCGGCCTCACGCTCGTAGGGGTCCTGCGCCGAGGCAATCTTGAGCGCCAGATCGTGCTCCACCTCGTCGCACTTGGACACCAGGTACTGCACGTATTCCTCGTTGGATTCGGCGGTGAGCGCCGTCAGCATGCGCTGGGCATCCCAGTTGGCCGGATCGAGCGCGGCTGCCTCGCGGAGCATGTTCTCGGCTGCGGCTTCTTCTTGCTCTGCCTGGGCGTCGTCGGGGATAAAGGGGATGCGGTAGTCGACAGCCTCGACCACCTTGGCAATGAGGTGCCCGGCGCGGTCGCGATCGTGCACGATGAGCGGCGCGGGGTTGCGGGTGAATTGCTCCATTAGACGCTCGACGGCGGGGCCGTCAGTGAGCGGGATATTGTCGCGGCGCAAGGCCTCAAGAACGAGGCGATGGCAATCCTCTTGAATGGGATCGAATGCCATGGGGCCTCCTTTGCTGCAGTTAGGGTTCAAATATCTTTATATAAGGTTCTAGTTTACCCGCATGTGGCACACCGGGGGTGCCGCACTTGGACGTGCACCTTTGCACCACGAAGTCGGATGTCGCACAAATGTCGGCACCATGGACGGCCGAGTGGTATCACGGTGCCGCAAACGGTCGATTTTTGGCGGCGAACGGTGCATATTTTGGAGGGGCACAGTCCTGCCCGGGATATGTAGTCAACCTTGATAAAACGTTTGCCCAGCTTGGGAGTTTGAATGCCGCACAAGGGTCTTCAGGGATAGAAAAAACGTTTCATCATTGGCGGCTTTAGGTGAATAACTGACCAACCAGAACGGTAAAATAGTGTTTGTCTGAGCGTTGAGACGTTTAGACATCGCGCATTGTCATCGCCGGCAACGCGCAAACCGGTCCTAACGGAGCCAATTGGGTGCTCCGTTATATACGCAAGTCTAAGAGGGGCTTGTTTAGGAGGCACAGTATGGGACGTTTTACCAATCCTCGCGATCTGTACTTTGGTGAGGGCGCTCGCCACGAGGTGAAGAACCTCAAGGGCAAGAAGGCCATCATCGTTTCTGGCGGCAGCTCTATGCGCCGCGGCGGATTCCTGCAGGACGTCGAGAACGACCTTAAGGAAGGCGGTTTCGAGGTCAAGCTGTTCGAGGGCGTCGAGTCCGACCCGTCCATCGAGACGGTCATGAAGGGCGCCGAGGCCATGCGCGAGTTCGAGCCCGACTGGATTATCGCCATCGGTGGCGGCTCGCCCATCGATGCCGCTAAGGCCATGTGGGTCTTCTACGAGTATCCCGAGGAGTCCTTCGATAACATTATCCAGCCGTTCAGCTTCCCCGAGCTGCGTCAGAAGGCTCATTTCTGCGCCATCTCCTCTACCTCCGGCACCGCTACCGAGGTCACCGCGTTCTCCGTCATTACCGACTACGCCAAGGGCATCAAGTACCCGCTGGCCGACTTCAACATCACCCCTGATGTCGCCATCGTCGACCCCGAGCTCACCTACACCATGCCCGCCAAGCTGTGCGCTCACACCGGCATGGATGCTCTGACCCACTGCATGGAGGCTTACGTTTCCACTTGTGCTTCTATGTTCACCGACGCCAACGCTCTGCACGGCATCCGCGAGATCGTCGAGTGGCTGCCCAAGTCCTATGCTGGCGACCATGAGGCCCGTCAGCACATGCACGAGGCTCAGTGCATCGCCGGTATCGCCTTCTCCTCGGGCCTGCTCGGCATCGTTCACTCCATGGCTCACAAGACCGGTGCTGCCTTCGAGAACGGCCACATCATCCACGGTGCTGCTAACGCTATGTACCTGGGCAAGGTCATCCAGTGGAACTCCAAGGATCCCCGTGCTGCCGAGCGTTACGCTTACGTGGCCAAGGAGATCCTGCACCTTCCCGGCGAGACCAACGAGGAGCTCATCGCTGCGCTCGTCCAGAAGATTCGCGACCTCAACGACCAGCTCAACATTCCGCAGTCCATCAAGGATTACGCGAATGGTGGCGTGAAGGTCGACGCCGAGAACCCGCAGATGGTTTCCGAGGAGGAGTTCCTCGCCAAGCTGCCCGAGATCGCCGCGAACGCCGAGCAGGACGCCTGCACGCCCGAGAACCCGCGTGAGACCAAGGCTGCCGACTTCGAGAAGATCCTCAAGGCCTGCTACTACGACACCGACATCGATTTCTAATCGACTCTTGTTATCGTAACGAGGGGCTCCGCACGTATCTGTACGGAGCCCCTTTCTTTTTTAGAGAATGGGATAGTTATGGCTGCAATTTTCAATAGCCCCAGCAAGTACATCCAGGGTCCGGACGAGCTCGCCAAGCTCGGCTCCTATGTCGAGCCGCTCGGCGCTAAGGCCCTCGTCATCGTGACGCCTTCGGGCAAGAAGCGCGTCGGTGCCAAGATCGAGGGCGGCTTTGCCGAGGCCAAGGCCGAGCTGCTGTTTGAGGACTTTAACGGCGAGTGCTCCAAGGGCGAGGTCGATCGCCTGGTTGCGCTCGCTCGCGACAACGGTTGCGACATCATCGTCGGCGTCGGTGGCGGCAAGATCCTCGACACCGCGAAGGCCGTCGCCTATTACCTGGAGTCCCCGGTTATCATTTGCCCCACCATTGCCTCGACCGATGCACCGTGCTCGGCACTTTCGGTGCTCTATACCGATGACGGCCAGTTCGATAAGTACCTGTTCCTTAAGGCAAACCCCAATATCGTCCTTATGGATACGACGGTTATCGCGGCGAGCCCGGTGCGCCTGACGGTTTCCGGTATGGGCGATGCGCTCGCAACCTATTTCGAGGCCCAGGCAACGCACGATGCCGACGGCGGCACCTGCGCCGGTGGCAAGGGCGGCATGGCCGGCCTGGCGCTCGCCAAGCTCTGCTACGAGACGCTTATGGCTGACGGTGTCAAGGCCAAGGTTGCGCTGGAGAAGGGTGCGCTCACGCCTGCCGTCGAGCACATCATCGAGGCCAATACGCTGCTTTCGGGCATTGGCTTTGAGAGCTCGGGCCTTGCTGCTGCTCATGCCATCCACAATGGCCTGACGATGCTGCCCGAGTGCCACGGCATGTATCACGGCGAGAAGGTCGCCTTTGGCACTATCGTCCAGCTGGTACTTGAGGATGCCCCGACCGAGAAGCTCGAGGAAGTCTTGGGCTTCTGCATTGAGCTGGGCCTGCCGGTCACGATGAAGGAACTTGGCGTTGCCGAGCTTACGCGCGAGCAGGCCATGATTGTTGCCGAGGCCGCTTGCGCGCCCGAGGACACCATGTGCAATATGCCGTTTGAGGTGACGCCCGAGATGGTCGCAAACGCCATCCTAGGTGCCGACGCACTGGGTCATTATTACCTTATGGATGAGTAAACTAAACTAAGGTAAGGAAGGGGCAAAGCCGACAGATGGCTTTGCCCCTTTTTGCTATGGTGCAAAGGGGCAAGGTTACTTTGCACCAATCGTTGTTTGATGAAGGGCGGATTCTCGTATGGCGCTTCCTATGGTTTACGGCGGTCCCGGCCGG
>OMEI01001148.1_pt1 | contig 10690 bp, 9 predicted proteins | sample 1645381 | NCBI WGS metagenome assembly OMEI01 (sample SAMEA103958119, study PRJEB25191) | human gut metagenome | biome: human-associated habitat [ENVO:00009003]; feature: intestine environment [ENVO:2100002]; material: feces | place: Germany | collected 2013/2015 | reverse complement strand
AAGATGGCAGCCTGCATGTGTTTGATACCAGCAAGTTCACCGTCAACGGTGAGACTGTTACCACCGCTCCCATCGACCTGACTTTCTATGATTACTCCACCGGCACCCCGGTTGCTGTGTACCAGGGCGATACCGAGGAAGCCATCACCGATGGTTACTTCTCTGAATCCACCCTGCGCAGCGCTCCGTATTTCTCCCTGCGCATTGACGGCATTACCGAGGATGCAGACCCGGTTGCCTGATCCCACAAACTGAACTGACATGGAGGGAAGCTCTGCCTGTTACTGAACAGAGCTTCCCTCTATTGGTGTTTACGGCACCGCATGATGGATTTTTACAGAGAGGAGCATTCCCATGCCGCAGACTGAGTACGCCATCCAGCTGGAACATGTAACCAAAACTTTTGGCCCGGTCATTGCAAACCATGATGTTACCATGAATATCCGCCGCGGGGAGATTTTGTCCCTGCTGGGCGAGAACGGCTCCGGCAAAACAACCCTGATGAATATGATCGCCGGTATCTATTACCCGGACGGCGGGCAGATCATCGTCAACGGCCAGCCGGCAGATATCCGTTCCCCGCGCGATGCCCTTGCCCTTGGCATTGGCATGATTCACCAGCACTTCAAACTGGTGGATGTGTTTACCGCCGTGGAAAACATTGCCCTGAGCATGGACAAAGGCGAAAAATTTGACCTGCGCCGCGTGCGGGACAAAGCCCGTGCGATTTGTGAAAAATACCAGTTTGCGCTGGATCTGGACCAGAAAGTGTACGAGATGAGCGTGAGCCAGAAGCAGACGCTGGAAATCGTAAAGGTGCTGTTCCGTGGTGCAGATATCCTGATCCTGGACGAACCCACCGCCGTGCTGACCCCGCAGGAAACCGAAAAGCTGTTTGCCGTGATGCGCAACATGAAGGCGGACGGCAAGGCCGTGGTCATCATTACCCACAAGCTGCATGAGGTGCTTTCGGTTTCAGACCGCGTGGCAATTTTGCGCAAGGGCGAATACGTTGGCACGGTGGAAACCGCCACCGCAACGGAATCCAGCCTGACTGAGATGATGGTGGGCCAGAAGGTGGAGCTGAACATCAACCGCACCACGCCGCAGGACCCCACCCGGCGTTTGGCTATCAGCCACCTTTCGGTGCGCAGCCCCGAAGGTACCAACGTGCTGGACGATGTGAGCTTTGATGTGTATGGCGGCGAGATTTTGGGCATTGCCGGTATTTCCGGCAACGGCCAGAAAGAACTGCTGGAAGCCATTGCCGGTTTGCAGCATACCGAATCCGGCTCCGACGTTAAGTTCTTTGCCCCCGGCGAAGAGGACAAGCCGATGGAGCTGCTGGGCAAGAGTCCCAAGGACATCCGCGATGCCGGTGTACACCTGAGCTTTGTGCCGGAGGACCGCCTGGGCATGGGCCTGGTTGGCACCATGGGCATGACGGACAACATGATGCTGAAAAGCTATGGCGAAGGCCGCTCCCCGCTGGTGGACCACCGTGCCCCGCGTGAACTGGCCGAAAAGATCCGCAAGGAGCTTGGCGTGGTTACCCCCGGCCTGAACACCCCCGTTTCCCGCCTGTCCGGCGGCAATGTGCAAAAGGTGCTGGTTGGCCGCGAGCTGGCGGCTTCGCCCATTGTGCTGATGACGGCTTATGCTGTGCGCGGCCTGGACATCAATACATCCTACACCATTTACAACCTGCTGAATGAGCAGAAAGAAAAGGGCGTTGCCGTGATTTACGTCGGCGAGGACCTGGACGTTCTGCTGGAGCTGTGTGACCGCATTCTGGTGCTGTGCGGCGGCAAAGCCAACGGCATGCTGGATGCCCGCACCACCACCAAGGAAGAAGTTGGCCTGCGCATGACCAACCTTGTACAAAAGGAGGGCAAATGATGAGCAAAACTGCAGCTGAACCGCTTGTGCGTATCTCCAAGCGGGAGGGTACCACCTTTGTGCAAAAAGTGCTGGTGCGTGCCATTGCTATCCTGCTGGCACTTGTTGTGGATGCGTTCTTCATCTTTTTTGTTACCGGCCTGAACCCCATCAGCGTGTACGGCGTTATGTGGAACGGCACGTTTATGAACACCACCCGTTTCTCTTGGGCGCTGCGTGATCTTTCCAGCCTGCTGTGCATTGCCATTGCACTGGCTCCCGCCTTTAAGATGCGCTTTTGGAACATCGGCGGCGAAGGCCAGGTGCTGATCGGCGGCCTGGTCGCGGCGCTTATCATGGTGTATTTTGGCAGCAGCCTGCCCGCACCGCTGCTGTTTGCCGCCATGGTCATCGGCAGTGTGCTGGCCGGTGCCATCTGGGCCTTTGTTCCGGCCTGGTTCAAATCCCGCTGGAACACCAACGAAACGCTGTTCACCCTGATGATGAACTACGTTGCCACCAGCATTGTGGCCTGCATGACGAATATCATGCGCGGCCAGGCATCCAGCCTGGGCACCCTGAACAAAGCCACCAAGGCTGGCTGGCTGCCCGTGATCAACGGCCAGCGCTACACCATCAATATTATTGTGGTGCTGGTGCTGACCTTTGCGATGTACGCTTACCTCAAATACTCCAAGCAGGGGTACGAGATCAGCGTTGTGGGCGAGAGTGAAAACACCGCCCGCTATGCCGGCATCAATGTCAGCCGCGTGATGATCCGTACTATGCTGCTGTCCGGTGCCATCTGCGGCCTGTGCGGCTTTTTGGTTGTGGCCGGTAAGGACCAAACGATCTCCACTACCTCGGCAGGCGGCAACGGCTTCACCGCCATTATTGTGGCCTGGCTGGCAAAGTTCAACACCTTCTATATGATGCTGATTTCTTTCCTGCTGATCTTCCTGGACCGCGGCGCTTCGGAAATTGCTTCTGCTTATTCCCTGAACGAATATGCAGCGGATATCATCACCGGCATTATCCTGTTCTTTATCCTGGGCAGCGAATTTTTCATCAACTACCGCCTGGTCTGGCGCGGCCATCATGATGGTAAGGAGGGCAAGTAAGTATGAGCAGTCTGATTGCATGGATCCTGCGTGCCATCCCGTTTGGCACCATCATTATGTACGGCGCTTTGGGCGAAACCCTGACGGAAAAATCTGGCAACCTGAACCTGGGTGTTCCCGGTATCATGTACCTGGGCGGCTTTGCCGGTTTTGCCAGCGCTTATTATTACGAAAAACTCAGCGCCAACCCCAGCGCCTTTGTCTGCGTGATTCTGGCCCTGCTGTGTGCCCTGATCGCATCCGCCCTGGGCGGTCTGATTTACGCCTTCCTGACCATCACCCTGCGTGCAAACCAGAACGTGACCGGCCTTGCGCTGACCACCTTTGGCATGGGTGTGGCAAACTTTTTTGGTGTGTTTATCCTGAACGGCGCCAGCTACACCGCGGCACCGCTGGCTTATAAAGCATTCAGTGCCATGATTCCGGTGCTTTCCGGCCTTGGCGTTGTGGGCGAGGTGCTTTTCTCTTACGGCTTTTTGGCTTATGCGGCCATTGTGCTGGCAGTTGTGCTGCACTGGTTCTTTACCCGCACCCGCGCGGGCCTGAACCTGCGCGCGGTTGGCGAAACCCCCGCCACTGCCGATGCCGCCGGCATTAACGTTACGCTGTATAAATATGTGGCTACCTGCACGGGTGCTGCCATCTGTGGTGTGGGTGGTTTGTATTATGTTCTGGATTATAACCAGGGCATCTGGGCAACCACCGGCCAGATCGAAGCCTTGGGCTGGCTGGCTGTAGCGCTGGTCATCTTTACCACCTGGAAGCCGCTGAACGCTATCTGGGGTGCTTACCTGTTCGGCGTGCTGTACTGGCTGTATCAGTTCCTGCCCAGCCTGCTTGGCATTACCGTTGCCAGCTACATGACCGATTTGATCCAAATGCTGCCCTATGTGGTTACCATTGTGGTGCTAATCGTGGTCAGCCTGCGCAAAAAGAAGGAAAACCAGCCCCCGGAGCATCTGGGCCTTTCCTACTTCCGCGAGGAGCGGTAAAAAATATTTTTGCAGAATTCGCAAAAAATTGCTCATTTTGCATCAAAGCCTCGTTTCCTATTGGAAATGGGGCTTTTTTGTTTTTTGGGGAAGGGCAGGGGGATTGGCGGATTTCGGAGAGTGATATCCGGCATGGCCCATCACACATTTTTGATTTGACTGTGTGGCCGGGGGAGTTCATTGCGATTGTGGGTGAATCCGGCTCCGGCAAAAGTACACTACTTAATATGATAGGTGCACTTGACACACCTACGTCTGGTAAAGTCAAGATTGGTGGCAAGGATATATTTTCTATGAACGACAGCAAACTTACTGTTTTCCGACGTAGAAATATTGGATTTATTTTTCAAGCGTTCAATCTTGTGCCGGAGCTAACCGTCGAACAAAATATTATTTTTCCAGTTCTGCTTGACTATCAAAAGCCTGACAAAAAATATCTGGAAGAACTGCTTACCGTTCTTAATCTGAAAGAACGTCGCAACCATTTGCCGAGCCAGTTATCCGGCGGACAGCAACAGCGGGTAGCTATTGGGCGTGCTCTTATTACGCGTCCGTCACTAATTCTTGCTGACGAACCAACGGGCAACCTTGACACGCAAAACAGTAGCGAAGTCATTTCTTTGTTGAAAGAAGCGTCAAGGAAGTATGAGCAAACGATTATTATGATTACACATAACAGGAGCATTGCACAGAGCGCAGACCGAATATTGCAGGTATCAGACGGTGTACTTACCGATTTAGGGAGGTGCCGCGAATGAAAAGCTATTTAAGTCTTATCCCGATTTCTGCAAAAGTACACAAACGGCAAAGCCGCATGACGCGCATTTGTATTGTTCTTGCCGTATTCCTTGTAACTGCAATCTTTTCTTTGGCAGAGATGTGGACAGATGGAGAAATAACAGCAATGCGGAGTAATCATGGGGATTGGCACATTGTTCTTCAAAATATGCCAGAAGCTAAAGTTGAACAGATTATAGATAATTCTGAGGTGGCATATTCCTCATGGCATGATGAAATCAATACTGATATAGATTGCAATTATTATATCAACGGAAAAAATGTTGTGCTGTATGGTATTGAAGAAGCCTATGTTACAGATATTATGAATTATCCGTTGGAGGGTTCATACCCACAAACAGAAAACGAAATTGCAATTAGTGCGGACGCAAAAAACAATTTTGATATTCAAATAGGCGACGATATAATTCTAAATACGCCTGCTGGCAATTTTAGCTATACAATATCTGGATTTTATGAAGATGATGAGGAGTTTAATGACATTATTGAGGGTGTCTGTATATATATGTGCAGAGCCACATTTGATGAAGTACGAAATCAAAATGGAATAGAACCTAAATCTCAATATTATATTCGGTTTGAAAATGAGAATGGTTTGAAAAAAACGATTACTGATATAAAAGAGCAATATTCCCTCACTGCTGAGAATATTAGCGAAAATACGGCGGTTTTGAGCCTGTTAGGAGCAAGCAACAACGAAAGCGTAAATGCACTTTATCCTTTGGCAATAGCTTGCTTTATCATTATACTAATTGCGGGAATCTTTATGATTGCAAGCTGCATGAATAGCAATGTTGCGCAAAGGACAAAATTTTTCGGAATGATGCGTTGTATCGGTGCCAGTAAGCAACAAATTGTGCGTTTTGTAAGGCTTGAAGCACTGAATTGGTGTAAAACAGCAATTCCGATTGGCTGCGCGTTAGGAACAGTAACTTGCTGGGTAGTATGTTTGATATTAAAATTTATCGTAAAAGGCGAATGGGTAGATATGCCGCTATTTTCAGTAAGTGTAAGTGGTATTCTCTGCGGAGCTGCCATAGGTATTATTACCGTATTTATCGCAGCTCAATCTCCGGCTAAACAGGCAGCAAAAGTTTCGCCCGCAGCAGCAATATCCGGCAATGCAGAACCATCAAAAAATATTGTTCATGCGGCAAATACAAGGTTTTTCAAAGTAGAAACTTCTTTGGGCGTTCACCATGCAATCAGAACAAAGAAAAACCTAATCCTTATGACAGGCTCCTTTGCACTTACAATCATGCTTTTTTTGACTTTTTCGGCGTGTCTTGATATTGTTCATAAATTGCTTCCATCAGTGAGTGATTTTACTCCTGACATTACGATTAGCAGTCAAGATGAATCTAATTCCATAGATAAAAGCATATCAGAAAAAATTTCTGATATATCTGGAGTAGAATCTGTTTTTGGCATGATGTATAGCACAGAATATCCGACAGAAATTAACGGAAATGTATCAACGATTGATTTATTTTCTCACGAGGACGCTATGATGGACAGCTTTAAGAAATCTGTTGTAAGCGGAAATATATCAAAAGTGTACGGAAATTCTCAATATGTAATGGCGGTTTACAGTGACCAAACAGGACTAAATGTGGGAGATAAAATAAAAATAGGTACAGAAGAACTTGAGGTTGCGTGCGTTGTGTCTGAGGGGGTGGGGAGTGTTAGCGGTTCGGCAGTTGTGGTATGTTCGGAGGAAACTTACACACGTCTAATGGGCGAACAAGGCTATGCTATGTTAAGTGTTGTATTGGAAAAAGATGTATCTGATACGGCAGTAAATAAAATTTATGAGCTATCAGAAGGAAATGTAGTTGCGGACAGCAGAGCACAAAATGATGAAGTAAATGGTTCCTATTGGGTGTTCCGAATTGCGGCATACGGTTTTCTTGCTATCATTTCACTAATAACCATATTGAATATTATGAACAGCGTTTCAATGGGGGTATCAGCAAGAATTAAACAATATGGGGCTATGCGTGCTGTTGGCATGGAAAGCAGGCAGGTTACAAAAATGATAACTGCGGAAGCAGCCACATACGCTATCTGTGGTACTACTGTCGGAATTATACTTGGATTGCTGCTCCACTATCTGATTTATACGAAGATTGTTATTACTCATTTTGGTGGCTCATGGAATATTCCTTTTACCACTATTGCTATGGTGTTTATACTGGTTATTTTTTCGTGTATTATATCAATTCATACCCCGGCAAAGCGCATACGCAATATGGCAATTACTGAAACAATCAATGAATTGTAATAGCGATTCATCAAAATTTTATAAATATCTGCCGGACGACGGCAAAAGAAAAAAAGCCGTCGTAACGCAGATAGATTTTCATGCGCTTTTGAAGCGGTGGCTTTGATTTTTAGAGCCGCCGCTTCTTTTTTGTCTATTACTGAACTAACGACAACGCAGAATATCAATAGCGGCATTTAGGAGGATTGCCGCTATGGGGATTTCTTTGTTGTTGTACAGCATACATAGGTTACATTCATTAAAAAAAGTATAGCTCCTCCACCGTGGGAGTCCGACTTTGAATATGAACTGACAAGACATATTTATTCTACTGTTATTTCTCATGCACTCATTTTTATTTTAAAATGGGTGTATTTTTTTATTCAAAAATGCAACTGTACCCCCTGTCCTGTCGGGACTAAGAGCGAAAAGGGGGAAAGAAGCAGAAATTTCTATCAATTCGCTCCCTTTCAAGGCTGGAAAGGGGGTGAGCAATGATGAAGCCATCTGAATTTCAGACAACCATAGAGAACCAGTTTGATTACATCTGTAAAGTCGCTATGGAAGATGAACGCAAAGACTATCTCAAAGCGTTGTCCAGACAGTGCAAACGGGAAACCCTGTTTTGTGATATGGACGATTACACCGTCAATCTGTTTTCTTCCGAAGACACCTATCCATCCTATTTCCATACTTTTGAAATGGATGGATTTACTGTCCGCATTGAAAACAGCCTGTTAGCAGAAGCGTTGGAAAATCTGGACGGAAAGAAACGTGACGTTATCCTGAGATATTATTTCCTCGGATTTGACGATACGGAGATTTCAAAAATTCTGGAAGTCAACCGTTCTACCATCCAGAGAAGAAGACACGCCGGACTGGAATTTATCAAAAAGTTTATGGAGGATAAAGCATGACAGCAAAGCACCCTATGATTCCGTTTCCTGTGATTGTAAGAGCTGCGGACGGCGATATTGAAGCAGTCAACCAGATTGTACGCCATTACAGCGGTTTTATTGCCAGCCGTTCCATGCGACCCATGAAAGACGAATACGGGAACACCCACATGGTTGTAGATGAAACCCTACGCCGCCGGATGGAAACACGTCTGATTGCAAAGATTTTATCTTTTGAAATCAGGGAACCAAAGTAAAAATAACGCTCTCCTGTGGAAGCATGGACAAGCCCATGCTTCCCAGACAGAGCTTGCCCGTCTATTAAAGTGCATTATCACCAGTGCATTTTAACAGGCTGACAAAGCCAGATTGTTCCTTGAAAAAGAAAGCGTCTAATCAACGCAGCATAAAGCAGCCGAATACGTTTCGATAGAAAGAGAGCCGTTGGGCTGGCACGCCGTGACCCACCAAAGGAGGGATGATACCGGATAGCGATTCTTGCCAGCGTTCCATAAGCAGCTTACCGCAGAGCTGCCGCCATGACCTTTCTATTGTGATAATGATACTTCCGTACAGCCTTAGTCCGTGTGATGATGTAGCACCGCTGGCAAAGGGTACGGCTGGATGAGAACCATGCAGGGGTGAGATTCCCATGAGCTTTAGCGAAAGCTGTTCGGCTTGCTTCAAAGAAAATAACAGGAGGTTGTTATCTTATGGAAAACACAAAGAATCCTGCCCCTGAAATGATACGGGAATACCAGATAGGAAACACCTGTTATGTGGTAAAATCCCGCTCAAAAGAACAGGCACAGGAAGACGCAGTAACGAAAGTAAAAAGGCTTATCCGTAATGACTTGAAACAATAATTTTGCTATAAAACAGGGCAGACAGAAAACAGAAAATGCGGTACAATAAAGTTGCAAAAGCATTGTCTGTTTGACTGTCGGATAGGAGGTATTTATGTTACAGCAGTCAAACAACACTATCACTTCCATTTATCCGATTGGAAATCAAACAGAGGAATTAACCGCATTATACTGTCGGCTTTCACAAGATGATAAACAGGAGGGTGATTCAAACAGTATTATTAACCAGAAAAAAATCCTGAAGCGTTATGCAATCGAACATGGGTATCAGCCTTATGTGTTTTTTGTGGATGATGGATTTTCTGGTACAAATTTCAACAGACCAGATTTTCAAAGAATGATTGCAGAGGTCGAAGCAGGAAGAATCAAACGCGTTATAGTCAAAGATATGTCAAGACTTGGGCGTGATTATTTGCAGGTGGGAATGTACACAGAAATTATGTTCCCGAACATGGATGTCCATTTTATTGCTGTCAATGATGGTGTGGATAGCCATGTGGGGGAGAATGAGTTTACCCCATTTCGTAACATAATCAACGAATGGTACGCAAAGGACACCAGCAAAAAAATCCGTGCAGTCAAACGCTCTAAAGGAATGGCAGGCGAGCATATCGGTTCTCACGCTCCTTATGGCTACATGAAGAATCCTGACAATAAAAAGGAATGGCTTATAGATGAAGAAGCCGCCGAAGTGGTTCGGGAAATCTTTCGTTTATGTGTCAATGGTTATGGACCGACACGAATTGCAAATATTCTAACGGAAAGAAAAATTCTTTGCCCTACTTATTATGCGTTAGAGCACGGGGAAAAGCCACGAACCGTTCTTCCGCCTGACAAGTATCTGTGGAGCGCGACTGTGGTATCTCATATCTTAGAAAGAATGGATTATTTAGGACATACTGTGAATTTTAAGACCCATGTTAAGTCTTATAAAAATCGCAAAAAAATTGATAACAGTCCTGAACAATGGAGGATTTTTGAGAATACCCATGAATCAATCATTGACAAGGAAACCTTTGAGATTGTACAGAAAATCCGTTCCGGAAAACGCCGCCCTACCAAAATGGGGGATATGCCTATGTTCTCTGGTTTGCTCTACTGTGCAGATTGCGGAAGCAAAATGACATTTCATAGGCAAATGGCACAGAGTGCAGAGAAACATAATTTTGTATGCAGCAATTACCGGCACAATTCAAAATCATGTACTATGCACTATATTCGTAATGTAGTAGTCGAACAAATTGTGCTGGAAAACCTGAAAGAAGTTATCCGCTATGTATCAGATTATGAAGATGAATTTGTTCAGATGGTAATGGACACGGATATGCGGCAAAGAAATAAAGAACTGTCGCAAAAGAAAAAACGGCTTACAGAAATCCATTCCCGTATTCAAGAGTTGGACAAAATTTTTCAACGGATTTATGAAGACAATATTAGTGGAAAACTTTCAGATGAGCGCTTTATGAAACTTTCAAAAGGATATGAGGAAGAACAGCATACTTTGCAGGAAGAACAGACTTCCTTAGAGAAAGAATTACAGAAAGAAGAAAAACAATCTGTGGATGTAAAGCAATTTCTTTCAGTAGTCCGCAAGTACACTAACCTTACAGAACTAACACCAGAAATTGTACATGAGTTTATCGACAAAATTATTGTCCATGCTCCTGATAAGAGCAGCGGTAAACGCTTACAGGAAATTGAAATTATCTATAACCATATCGGAGTATTCGACCACTCAAAGGTCACTTTGTGGAAAGGAAAAGCGGTATAGTACGCAACATACTATACCGCAAAACCTAAATCTTAAAAACATCCTTACCAAACCCTCACATTTATGGAAGTGGGGGCGCTTTTTGCCCCCACTTTGCTACTTTGG
>OMEI01001134.1_pt1 | contig 10815 bp, 5 predicted proteins | sample 1645381 | NCBI WGS metagenome assembly OMEI01 (sample SAMEA103958119, study PRJEB25191) | human gut metagenome | biome: human-associated habitat [ENVO:00009003]; feature: intestine environment [ENVO:2100002]; material: feces | place: Germany | collected 2013/2015 | reverse complement strand
CCAATACATCGACGTTGTCGGAGTAGTCATTGGGGACGTTCTTAAACGACTAGTCGTTGGGGACGCTCTTAAACGTCTGCTCAACGGCTATTGCGCACATGGTTCGCATGACAGCCGTCTCTTTTATGTTTCCTTTAGCCGTCGCTGCCTAGGATGGGAGTTAGTCGGCAGGAAGGGAGCGTCTATATGGACGACGCGAGCGAGCGTGCAATCGAAGAGGACATGCTCGATCAGTTCAATTACTTTGATGATGAGGACGAGGAGCTGATCGATCGTCGCGAGCCGGCGTCGCTCGATGCCTTCGACCTTGTTGGTGAAGAGCCCGACGAGGACGAGGTCGAATCAGCAGAGCCCCCACGGTCTTCGCGCCTTGACTCGCTGCTTTCGAGAGCCCCCATGCACCACGGCGTTCGTGCCGCCGCGCTCCATATGAAAACTGACTGGCACCAGATCGTGACGGCAGGCGATGAGCTTGCCGTCGATGCGCCGCTCACCGATAAATCATCCATCATCTGCCGCACCGGTATGCTTATGCTCGCGAGCGGAACGGGTGCCTGGCGCGTGCGCGATACCATGAATCGTGTTGCTGACGTGCTCGGCGTCACCATCCATGTCGACCTGAGTCTCCTATCGTTTGAGTGCACCTGCATCGAAGATGGCCACTGCTTTAACGAGGTTGTCAGCCTGCCCACAACGGGAGTCAATACCCATCGCATTTGGATGATGGAGAGTTTCCTCAAGGAAATCGAGACCTATGGTCGTCGCTTCACGGTGCACGAGTATCACGAGATGCTCAAGACCGTTGAGAGTTCAAAACCTGATTACGCGCCTTGGCAACAGGGCCTTGCGGCGGCCTGCGCCTGTGGCGCCTTTGTCTTTTTACTTGGTGGCGGTCCTATTGAGATGGCATGCGCGTTTGTGGGCGCGGGTGTCGGCAACTTTGCCCGCTCCCATATTCTCAAGCAAGGCCTTGGTCAGTTCAGCGCGCTGACGACCGGCGTTGCGCTCGCTTGCGTTTCGTATCTGCTGGCATTGCTCGGCCTTGGCCAGGTCATACCGGGGGCAATGTCGCACCAAGAAGGCTATATCGGCGCCATGCTCTTTGTGATTCCCGGCTTTCCGCTCATTACGGCAGGCCTCGACATCGCTAAGCTCGACATGCGAAGCGGTATCGAGCGCCTTTCATATGCCGTATCGATTATTGTGATGGCGACGCTCGTAGGTTGGATGGTTGCCGAGTGTGTTGGCCTGGCGCCGGACGACTTTGCCCCACTGGGCCTTTCGCCGCTTGCCCTTACGCTCCTGCGCGTGGTGATGAGCTTCGTTGGCGTATTCGGCTTCTCGGTGATGTTCAACAGCCCGGTAAAGATGGCCGCGGCAGCTGGGTTGATCGGCGCCGTGTCCAATACCCTGCGTCTGACCCTTGTCGATGCGCCGACGATGATTCCCTTCCTGGGCCTCAGCACGGGAATGCCTCCCGAGGCAGCAGCGTTTATCGGCGCGCTGGTATCGGGTCTGCTGGCAAGCTTGGCCGAAGTCAAGCTCACCTACCCGCGCATCGCCCTCACGGTGCCTTCGATTGTCATTATGGTGCCGGGTTTGTATCTGTATCGCTCGATGTATTACATGTGCACCTTCGACACGGTCAATATGCTCGGCTGGTTTGTGCGCGCAGTGCTCATCGTAGCGTTTCTGCCCGTTGGACTGGGTGTGGCGCGTACGCTCACCGACCCTCGCTGGCGCCATACCAGCTAATTGGTGCAAGGGGGACATGTTACTTTGCACCAAATGAGTTGCGGTGAAATAGGGACTGAATTGCTGCTTAAAGGGTCAAAACAGTCCGTATTCCACCGCAACTTATGGGGTCGGGGGATTATCGGTGCCCTGCATCTTCATAAACTCAACGCTTACGAAGCGCATGCGTTTCGTGCTAGGCTGGTTCCACCACATAAGTAGTCGCAGACGCACGTATCACGGGCGGGCGAGATGAAGTTCCAACAGCTCCATCTTGCCCGCCCGTTTTTGTTGCGTGGCGCCGCGGTACAACACAGAGAGGAATCTGCCCTTTATACCTATCAACAAACGAGAGAGCCTGCTGTTCACCTTTATCATGTGCTTTTGCATGGTGCTCTGGATGAGCATCTACAACGTTGCCCTGCAGCACGGGGCCATCAACGGCGAGGTCGTTGCCACTGCGTGGCTCGGCTTCCCCGTTGCCTACATTTTTGCCATGTGCTGCGACTGGTTCGTCGCCAGCCCGCTCGCCAAGGGTTTCGCCTTTAAGTACTTGGTCACGCCGGGCAAGAGCTCGCCACTTGCCATGACGCTCGCCGTCAGCTCCTGCATGGTCGTTCCCATGGTCATCATCATGTCGCTGTACGGTGCCTGTGAGGGTCTGACGCACATGCCCGGCGGCATCCTTGCGAACCTGTATTCCGTGCCCGCGATCTGGATGATCAACATCCCGCATAATTTTGTGATGGCGCTGCCGTGGAACCTTTTGGTAGCCGGTCCGATTTCCCACTTCGTCTTCCGTCGCGCCTTCCCTGTGGGGACGGTTTTCGAGGAGGAGCATGCCGAGCTCTTGGAGCAGGCTATGGCTCCTGAGTGCGAGTAGCTCGCTTAGGGATCTGCTGAGCGCGGGCGACTTGCTTGGTTGGAGCCCTAAGCGTGGATAGCTCTCTCGGCGACATCGCGGGCGTGAGCGGTGCGCATGACCGGAGGCCCCGTGCTGCTCCGTTGCCCGACGTGCTAGCGCGCAGAACAATCTGTTGGTGCATTCGGCGGCTGCTGAAGCGTTTCGGCAGCCGCTTTTTATACGGAGTTTAAATACAACAGTCTGTTGTATTACGTAGAGTGGTATATCTCTAGCGGGAAAAATGCGAGAGACGGAGCATTATGGCGTTGCTAGTAGGACTGGACGTAGGGTCGACGACGACCAAAGTTTACGCGATGCACGAGGATATGACCGAGGCGTGGTGGGGATATCGCCGCCACGGGGCGTGTCAGACAGCGAGCGTGCGCGCCATGCTCGGCGAGCTCGCCGAGCGCTTTCCCCATGAGTCACTGCGCGTTGCGGTGACCGGCTCGGGTGCGCGCGATATCGCGACCGCGCTGGGCGCCTCGTACGTTCAGGAGGTGGTCGCCAACGCGCTCGCGATCAGCAGGTTCTATCCGCAGACGCGCTGCGCCATCGAGCTGGGCGGCCAAGACGCCAAGATGATCTTCTTCCGCACCAACGATAAGGGAGACATCGAGGTTGCCGACATGCGCATGAACGGCTCGTGCGCAGGCGGTACCGGTGCATTTATCGACGAGATGGCAAAGCTCATGGGGGTCGGCACCGAATCGGGCGAGTTCGAGCAGCTCGCAAGCCGGGGAACGACCGTCCACGAGGTCTCGGGCCGCTGCGGCGTGTACGCAAAGACCGATATCCAGCCGCTGCTCAACGAGGGCATTCCTACCACCGACCTGGCGCTTTCGGCGCTTCACGCGGTCGCCCGCCAAACGATCGGCGGTCTGGCCCAGGGTATCGACATCGAGCCGCCGGTAATCTTCGAGGGCGGTACGCTCGCCTACAACCCCACACTGGTCCGCGTGTTCCGGGAGCAACTGAATCTATCGGACGATCAGGTTATCGTCCCGCGCGATCCGCAGATCATGGTCGCGCGCGGTGCCGCCCTGTCGCTGACCGACATGTTCGCATCGTCCCAACCGATCGACCTTCCCGACGCTTTTGTCCGGCTGGATAAGCTCGAGACGGTCGCGCCCGCAAGCGGGGAGGGACGTCTTGCCCAGCCCTTTTTTGCCACACCTGCCGAGCAGGCGGATTTTACGGTACGCCATGGCAAAGAGACGCCGGCAAAGGGTCCGGATGCGTATGCGCCCGGAGAGACGGTGCGTGTGGCGCTCGGTATCGATTCGGGGCACGACGACCAAGTTCGCCCTGGTCGATGAGGCGGGTGAGCTTGTCGATTCGTTCTACGCGTCTAATAACGGCAGACCGCTCGACGTCGCCCAACAGGGTCTTGTCAGCTTGAAGAACCGCTGGGAGACAGCGGGAGTCACGCTTGCGATCGATGCCGTGGGCACCACGGGATACGGCGAGGAGCTTTTCGCGCGCGCGTTCCACGCCGACTACCATACGGTCGAGACGGTCGCGCACGCCCGCGCCGCGTGCGCATGCGTTCCCGATGCGACCTTCGTGCTCGACATCGGCGGACAGGATATGAAGGCCATCTGGCTCAACCACGGCGTGCTGACCGATATCGTCGTCAACGAGGCGTGCTCTGCGGGCTGCGGCTCGTTCCTCGAGGGTTTTGCCAAAAACCTCGGAATAGCCGTTGAGGATATCGCGACCGAGGCATTTTCGTCCAAAGCCCCCGCCGTTCTCGGCAGCCGCTGCACGGTGTTCATGAACAGCAGCGTCGTTTCCGAGCAGCGGCGCGGTAAGGGTCCGGGCGACATCATGGCCGGTCTCTGCCGTTCGATTATCGAGAACGTGTTCACCAAGGTCATTCGCGTTTCAAATCTCAACCGTCTGGGCGACAAAGTCGTCGTCCAGGGTGGCACGTTCCGAAACGACGCGGTGCTGCGCGCATTCGAGCAGTATCTGGGCAAACCCGTCACGCGTGCGCCCCACCCGGGGCTGATGGGCGCTATCGGTATCGCCCTGCTCGCGCGCGAGGAATGCCGCAAGGGCGACGCCGGCACGTCGTTTATCGGGCTCGATGCCGTGGAGCGCTTCGAGCATCGCGAGTTCGGCGGCGTTACCTGCCGTCGGTGCAACAACCGCTGCCAGCGCGCGGTCGTGGCATTTGGCGACGGCTCGCTTTACGTCACGGGCAATCGCTGCCCGCGCGGCGGCGCCATCTCATGGGATGAGCTCGTGCGCGAGGTTCCCGCGGCGGAGGAGCTGCGTCCGCAGGGTGCTTGCGAGGCACAGGCACCCGGCACGGGGCGCGACCGGACCGCGGCTGCCCCCAATCTCTTTGTCGACCGCGAGAAGCTGCTGTTCGAGTCATGCCCCACGGTTCCCGTCTGCGGGGGGCGCGATGTCACGATCGGCATTCCCCGTGTGCTCGAGTTCTGGGACACCATGCCGTTCTGGTCGACGTTCTTCAGCACGCTCGGCTTTAAGGTGCGCGTCTCGGGACGCAGCACCAAGGCGATGTACGAGCGCGGTCTGGCGCACGTCACATCCGACACCGTGTGCTTCCCGGCCAAGCTCGTCCACGGGCACATCCGCAATCTCGTCGACGCCGGCGTCGACCGCATCTTCATGCCCATCATCACGACGGTGCCCACCGAAAACACCGCCTCTACCAGCGAGTGGATGTGCGCCGTCGTAAAGGGATACCCCTACGTGATGCGCAATTCCGATAACCCGGAGGAGCGTTTCGGCGTTCCGTTCGATACGCCGCTGTTCCACTGGTACGACGAGGGCGACCGAAACCGCCAGCTCAAGGCGTGGTGCAAGGAGACCTTCGATATCGATGCCGACCTGGTTGCCAAGGCGACCGAGCAGGCGGACCGCGCGCAGGAGACGTTTGAGAACCAGCTGCAGCTGCGCGGCAGGCAGGTGCTCGAGAACGTGCACGAGGACGGCGGCTACGCGGTGGTGATCGCTTCGCGCCCGTACCACAACGACCCGCTGGTCAACCACGGGCTGCCCAAGCTCTTCTCTGAGCGCGGCATCCCCGTGCTGACGCCCGATGCGGTGCCGGGGGTCTGCAACGTCGATCTTTCCAACAGCCGCATCGACATCGTGAACAACTACCATGCGCGCATGCTGTCGTGCGCGGTCATCGTCGCATCGACGCCCGAGCTCGAGCTCGTGCAGATGGGCAGCTTCGGCTGCGGCCACGATGCGTATCTCACCGACGAGATCGCGCGCATGATGGGCGAGATGGGCTCCAAGGTTCCGATGATGATCAAGCTCGATGAGAGCGACGTCGCCGGTCCCATGGGCATTCGCGTGCGTTCGTTTATCGAGTCGGTCAACCGTCGTCGCGCGGAGGAGCGTGCCGAGGGCGCCCGGGTGCACGCGGTCCATCCGCTCGACGACCCGTATAAGGTCAAGTACACCAAGCGCGACCGGCACGACAAGATCGCGCTGGTCCCCAACACCTCCCATGCGTTCTGCAGGCTCATGACCGCGGCGATGCGCAATCAGGGCGTGCGCGCCGAGGCCCTTGATATCGGGCGCGAGGATGCCATCCGCCTGGGCAAACGCTATGTGCACAACGACATCTGCTTCCCCGCGCAAATCGTGATCGGCGAGGCGCTCGCGGCACTCGAGAGCGGTAAGTACGACCCGCACGACGTCGCCGTGGTGACTGGCAAGTATATCGGCGACTGCCGCCTGACGCACTACATGCCCCTGCTGCGCCGCGCGCTCGACGACGCGGGATACGACTATGTCCCGGTGCTCACCAACGACGACGTCGATGCCCACAATGCGCATCCGGGCTTCAAGCTCGGCCTTGGCCCGAGCATCCAGATCGCCTACGGTCTTCCCATGATCGATGCCCTCGAGGCCATGCTTAGGCGCATCCGTCCCTACGAGCTCGAGAAGGGCGCGGCGGACGCTGCGTTCGACCGCGCGCTCGATGAGGTTATCGAGGGCATGGAGCGCTCCGGGCTGAGAGGCCAGGCGACGGGCTTCAAACGCGCGCTTGCGATCATGGACGCCGTTCCGTACGACCGCTCGAACCCGCATCCGACCGTTCTCATCGTGGGCGAGTACCTGCTCAATTTCCATCTCGGCGCCAACCACGAGATCGAGCGCTACCTCGAGGACAACGGGCTCGAGGTCATCGAGGCGCGCATGACCGACGTGATCCGCAAGACCTATTTCTACAAGCATGCGCAGTCGCGCGAGTTCCACGTCGACCTTTCGCTGCCCGAAAAGGCCTGGTACGCCACGGCGGACAACCTGTTCGAGCTCGCGCACAACCGTTGCGACCGCCTGGGCGCGGCGAGCCCGCTCTACGAGCCGCCGACGCGCATGCCCGAGCTCGTGCGCGCGAGCGATAAGATCCTGCACCATACGTTCGATGCGGGCGAGGGCGTGCTGATTCCGGCGGAGATTCTCGAGCACGCCAAGCGCGGCTGCCGCAACTTCGTGATCCTGCAGCCGTTCGGGTGTCTGCCCAACCATGTCGTGGGGCGCGGGCTCATCCATGCGCTCAAGGAGCAGTATCCCACGGCGCAGTTCCTGCCGCTCGACTACGATCCCGACGTGAGCTTCGCCAACGTGGAGAACCGTCTTCAGATGCTCATCATGAACGCCAAGGCGCAGGGGTGCGGTGAGGCGCATGGCGAGACCGCGTAAGGACGCCGATGCGCCCGATGCACGCACCCGTATCATCGAGGCGTTTTGGGAGCTCATCGAGAACAACGGCATCTTCGAGCTGTCGGTTGGCGAGGTGACCCGCGCCGCCCAGTGCAATCGCGGAACGTTTTACTACTATTTTCACGATTTCGATGAACTCGTCGCCATCGCCATAGCCCAGCTGCTGCAGGATAACGAGCTCATCACCGATGCCCTCTGGCATTTTTCGAGCGAGGGCGACCTTTCGGCGTTCGACCGGCGCGACGTCCGCTGCCTGCTGCGGCGCATCGTCATCACCATGAGGGCGGGTGCCGCCGAGCAGGTCGTGCAGGGCATCCATACGATCATCATCGACCGCGTGAGAGAGATCGTCCACCCCGACGGAGAAGAGCTCAAGGCAGATTCGAGCTTTGCGGTGGGCTTTCTGGTCTCGGGCATCATGGGCTTTGTGATGGCGGTCGGCTTTGCCCGGGAGGGCGGCGAGGAGATAGACCTCGAGCAGCTGGGGGACAGCGCGTGCGCGTACCTGAGGGCGGTCGCCATGCAGACGGTGGAAACGGTCGCGCAAGTCGAGGGCGTCGATACATCCGAGCTGCTCGAACGCGTCTCCAAGGAGGCCGATGCCTATCGCGCATCGCGTGCGACGAGTCCCGACGTGGTGAAAGACGCCTAGGGTTTCTCTTGCGGGGCGCCTGTCGCGCATCGCGCGGTGAGTCCCGCGATGCGGTCATAACCTGCATTCATGTGAGCCGGGTTTATAGATATTCCTCCAGCTGTTAACATAGACAACCTGTGGGTAAAGAGACAAAAGCGCCGCCGACGGGCGGGCGTTTTGATTTCGATGAACTCATGTAAGGAAACGAGCATGTTAGATAGATTTACCGATCGAGCGCGCAAGGTCATGTCGATGGCCAAACAGGAGGCGCTCGATCTGCACTCAAATAAGGTGGGCACCGAGCACCTGCTGCTCGCACTCGCCAAGGAGGACGAGGGCATCGCTGCCGAGGCGCTGCGCTCGCTTGATATCTCCTACGACGACATCATGGACACCCTCAAGGAGGTCCAGACCACGGTTCCCGAGCCCAGCGAGGAGACTGAGGCTGCCAAGCTTGCCTTTACGCCGCTCGTCATTAGCGTGATGGAGCGCTCCTTCCGCGTGGCACGTGAGAACAACCAGACCTACGTGTCGACCGAGCACTTGCTGATTGGCATCGTCGAAGAGGGTAACGGCATGGCCATGGACATCCTCATGCGCCTGGGTGTGTCGTCCGCCTCCATCAAAAAGGCTATCGAGAAACTTACCGCCAAGGACCAGGACAAGAAGCGTCCGCTCGCCGGCGCCGGTGCTGGTCGTCCCGGTGCGGGCCTGCCGTTCTTTAGCGGCTCGGACGCGTCGCAGCAAAAGGGGAGCGGCACCGATACGCTTAAGCAGTTCGCCACCAACCTTACGCAGAAGGCGCGCGACGGCGAGCTCGACCCTGTAATTGGTCGCGAAAAGGAAGTCCAGCGCATGATGGAAATTCTTTCGCGCCGCACCAAGAACAACCCGCTCATTCTGGGCGACCCCGGCGTGGGCAAGACGGCCATCGTCGAGGGCCTGGCTCAGCAGATTGCAGCCGGCAACGTGCCCGAGAACCTTATGAACCAGAACATCTGGACGCTCGACCTGCCGGGCCTCGTTGCGGGCGCCAAGTATCGCGGTGAGTTTGAGGAGCGCCTCAAGAACGTGATCCAGGAGGCCACCGAAGCCGACGACGTCATCCTGTTTATTGACGAGATGCACACCATCATCGGTGCCGGCTCTGCCGAGGGCTCCATCGACGCGAGCTCCATGCTCAAGCCCGTGCTCGCGCGCGGTGCCTTCCAGATTATCGGCGCCACCACGGCCGAGGAATTCCGCAAGTACCTCACCAAGGACCCGGCCTTCGAGCGTCGCTTCCAGACCATCGATGTCGAGGAGCCGAGCGTCGAGGACACGGTCAAGATCCTGACCGCGCTCAAGCCGCGCTACGAGGAGCACCACCATGTGCGCTATACGCAGGGTGCTATCGAGGCCGCCGCGAACCTCTCCGACCGCTACATCCAGGATCGCTTCCTGCCCGATAAGGCCATCGACCTCATCGACGAGGCCGGTGCCCGCGCTCGCATCGCCGCGAATCGCGCGCCCGAGCCGGTGCGTGAGGCCGAGCATCGCATAGAGGAGCTCAAGGCCGCCGCGCAGGAGGCCACCGAGAGCGACGACATGAACAAGGCCGCCGAGATCACCGAGCAGCAAAAGGCTGCCGAGATTGAGCTCGCCGAGGCCAAGGCTGCCTGGACGGCCGAGCTCGACGCCAGCCCGCTCACCATCGATGTCTCCCAGATTGCCGACATCGTGTCCGTGACCTCGGGCGTGCCGGTGTCCTCGCTTACCGAGAGCGAGAGCCGTCGCCTGCTGCAAGCCGAAAGCGTGCTCAAGACGCGCATCATCGGTCAGGATGAGGCTGTCGAGGCCGTTGCCAAGGCCGTGCGCCGCAGCCGCTCGCCGCTCAAGGATCCGCGTCGCCCCGGCGGCAGCTTTATCTTCCTGGGCCCCACCGGCACGGGCAAAACCGAGCTCGCCAAGACGCTCGCCGAGTATCTCTTTGGCAGCAAGGACGCGCTCATCAGCTTCGATATGTCGGAGTTTGGCAGTGAGTTCGAGGTCTCCAAGCTCATCGGTAGCCCCCCGGGCTATGTGGGCCACGACGAGGGCGGCCAGCTCACCAAGGCTGTTCGCCGTCACCCGTACTCGGTCGTGCTGTTCGACGAGATCGAGAAGGCGCACCCCGACATCTTCAATATCCTGCTGCAGGTGTTGGAGGAGGGCCGTCTGACCGATAGCCAGGGCAAGACGGTCGACTTCCGCAATACGGTGATCATCATGACGTCAAACGTGGGCGCCCGCGAGATCGCGCAGGATGCGAGCGTTGGCTTTGGCACCACCGGCGAGCAGGGCCTCACCTCGAGTGAGATCCGCGGCCGCGCGATGGGCGAGCTCAAGCGCCTGTTCCGCCCCGAGCTGCTCAACCGTATCGACGACATTGTGGTGTTCCAGAAGCTCTCGGGCGAGAATCTCACCAAGATCGCGCACCTGCTGGTGGACGACCTACGTCAGCGTTTGATTGCCAACGGCATGAACATCAAGCTTACCGATGCGGCCTACGACAAGATTGTGGCGGAGGGTACCGACCTCACCAACGGCGCGCGTCCGCTGCGTCGTGCCATCCAAAAGCTCATCGAGGATCCGCTGTCCGAGGAACTGCTGGCCGGCGAGTGGGGCGAGGGCGATACCGTCCTGTGCGACGTGGCCGATGGCAAGTTTGTCTTTAGCCGCGGCACGGGCGAGATCCCGGCACCGCGTCCGGCGGGCACGCTTGGTGGCGATACCGCCCCGGCGGCACCGCACACCGGCAACGCCGCGCCCGTGAGCGGCGGCGTGACCTCGGGCCCCGGCGGCA
>OMEI01001130.1_pt1 | contig 10852 bp, 10 predicted proteins | sample 1645381 | NCBI WGS metagenome assembly OMEI01 (sample SAMEA103958119, study PRJEB25191) | human gut metagenome | biome: human-associated habitat [ENVO:00009003]; feature: intestine environment [ENVO:2100002]; material: feces | place: Germany | collected 2013/2015 | reverse complement strand
CCATAATTTTCTTCCTTTTTAATTAATTGATTCATGTAAATTGCCTACAAAGATAAACAAAATACCAAAGTAAGTGCCGAAAGAATTTTATTTTCTTTTATGCAAATTCTTAAGTTCAAAGGAAAGCATGACACGGAATAGTCCGATAATGAGGAAAGTGAAAGAAATCATATAGACCGCGTAGAGTGCACCTATGGCCGGTTGCCACAATATCAATAAGGAACATATAATGGCAAGGATACCGAAAGCCATGTACCAGCCCCAGTCGCGAGTACCATAACGTTTCAGGTCGATCGAGTAACCGGTGGAGGAGAAGCCGCGGAACATGAGCCAAAAGGCTATGATAAACGGAATGACTTCCATGCTCAGCACAGGATAAGTCACCAGGTAGAGTCCCAAAATCATATCAATAACTCCTCCTGCCAGATACCAGCCCCAGCTGGATACCCTTTGGCGGTTGCTTATTGCAAAGGCAATTTCCAGCAAACCGCTGACCAGCATCGAGATGCTGAATAAAATACTCAATGCGGCATATCCGTTAAAAGGGAAGAACATTAGCCCCAGAGCTACGGCTACATACAGGATGCCGAGAATAAGTGAAACCCACCAGTTTTTTACTTCCTGTTTCAGCTCATCAAAAATTGTTTTCATGTAAATCTTAATTTAAAAGTGATTATTATAAGTTCGTTGGGGGAATAACAATCTGTGGTATGAAAAGTTTTATTGAACTTTTTCAGCATCCCGTTTGTTTCTCTATTGTATAAATTGATAAAATTATGGCTACAACAAAATTTAAGGGACAACCGGTAAAAGTTATCGGTGAGTTTATAAAAGTGGGAGCAGTCGCTCCTGATTTCGAGTTGGTAAAGACGGATTTATCTTCTTTCTCTTTGAAAGAACTGAACGGGAAGAATGTAATTCTTAATATTTTTCCGAGTCTGGATACCGGCGTATGTGCCGCTTCCGTACGTAAATTCAATGAATTGGCTGCCGGTTTGCCGGATACGGTGGTATTGGCTGTTTCAAAGGACCTGCCTTTTGCACATGCCCGTTTTTGTACGACGGAAGGTATTGAGAACGTAATTCCCTTGTCCGATTTCCGTTGCTCGGATTTTGATGAAAACTATGGCGTGCGTATGGCAGACGGACCGTTAAGCGGTTTGCTGGCGCGGGCGGTGATTGTTGTCGGTAAAGATGGAAAGATTGCCTATACGGAACTCGTATCGGAGATTACGCAAGAGCCGGACTATGAAAAGGCGATTGCGGCAGTTAGGAAATAACCTCTTTGGACTTAACTATGCAATAAAAAAACGGTGGATGAAGAAGGGCTGTCTTTATCCACCGTTTTTTTATTCTTATTTTTTCTGTCTTATTCCTTTATAAATCAGGAAACCTACAACGAATATCGCAACCGCCAGAATGATATAACCGATTTCGTGGCTGTATTCCGTAGCCAATATATAGACATCGTTGGTTGTCTTGATGTCTGTGAACCGGTATATAAAATAGCCGAGCAGCGCCAGTATCGTGTTCCAGATTCCCGCACCGAGCGTTGTGTAAAGCAGGAACGGCCCTAATTTCATGCCGGCGAGTCCGGCCGGAATACTGATAAGCTGCCGTACTGCGGGGATAAGACGTCCAAAGAATGTGGATACGGCGCCATGCTTCCTGAAGTACTCTTCGGCATGGCGTACTTTCGCTTCGTCAATCAGGCACATATGCCCGAAACGGCTGTTGGCAAATTTATAGACAATAGGACGACCCAGCCAACGTGCAAGATAGTAGTTTATGAGTGCGCCGAGATCTGCGCCGATAGTTGCGAAAATAACGACAAGGAAGATATTCATACTGTCATCGGTCATCGCTTTCCATGCAGCAGGCGGCACTATAACTTCCGATGGAAATGGGATAAATGAACTTTCGATAGTCATGAAGATGGTAACTACCCAATAATTCAGATTTTCTAAAACCCATTTGATAAGTTCTGCAGATGATTCCATATATAATACTTGTGATTAATAATTTGTTTATGTCTTTAAAATAAACCTGACCCGCCAAATATCTCTTTCACTCTTTTTATCATTTCATCCCGGTTTTTACAATCCAGCAAATCCAGCATGTTTTCCAGGTCTTTTGCCTGAAACGGGTGTGCGCAAAGCTGGTTGTACTTTAGGAAGTTCTCCATGTCGTCAAGTAACAGATAAAGGGCGGTCAGCTTCTCGTTGATATTCTCGAAGTCGGGCTCCAGTTTCTTAACCTGCTCAAAAGCCGTTTGGGCATATTGTATATGGCCCGTTTCCATGCTGCTCATGCCGATTTCATTCCAAGTATCGGCACACGGGGCACACTCTAAAGCCAAAGCCCATTTCTTTACAGCCTTGTCGAAATCTCCTTTTTCCATATACATACCTCCCTCAATCAGATAGGGCTCTGCATCTTTCGGGCCTATCTCATGGGCTTTCTTGAAAAACAGGTCGGCCTGACGCTTTTCGCCTAAGTTATAGAGGCAAATCGCTACATGCGCATATAAAGACGGCAACATCGTTGAGTCGGTATCTTTACTGTGTATGACCAATTCAAGATGCCGGTACCCTTCTTCCCAGTGTCCTTTGGATATTTCATTGAATCCGATGAACATATGAAGGAAATTGGGGCTGACGGCTTTGTATTTTTCTGCCAGAGTATAATTTTCAAGCGCGCTTTCTTCATTTCCAAGTTGATAGAAAGCATGTCCTTTCATCATATAGGCATCGGCAAATTCTTCATCTGACACGATTGCATAGTCGCACGCCTCAATGGCTTTGTCAAACAGTTGCTGTTCGAAATAGCAACGTGCCAGTCCGAACCAATAAGGGGCTGAATAAGGATTCTTGTCTATCAGCTTGTTATAGAACATTTCGGCTTTATCCTTCAGACCTTGTGCCAGGAAACAGTCGGCTGTTACGGCCAGATACTCTTCTTCCTCGGCATATTTTTCCAATCCCCTTGTCAGCCATGGTACAGCCTTATCGGGATACCCCATATCAATATACATATAGGATACGTCCACGATGTTGGCCAAGTCCTCTTTGTCTTCTATGGAGTCAAGGAGTTGTTCCGCTTCATCTATTTTGCCTTCGCCTAAGAGAATATTGGCTTTAAGCACTTTTACTTCCGAGGAATAATCTTCGGTTATTTCCTCTATCACTTGTTTGGCCTTATCCCTTTCCCGGGCGTCCATGAAGAGATAAGCCTGCTCTACCAACAGAGGCGTACTGCCGGGGTGTAAGCTCAGCCCGTATTCTACGACTTCGGTAGCCTGGCTGTTTTTTCTGTGCATGGCATACCAGTCGGCAAGGTCGGCTAAATCGTCTGCGTCCAGATAGATAGGCTTATTTTCAGCTTTCGCGGCTTCATATTGTTCTGCAAGTTCTTGCAATTCCTTGTCTCTTCCGGACAACAGGTTCTTTTTACTCATTAATGTTATATTATTTGTTAATTTTCCCCCAAGTATCTTTCAGGCCTACGGTGCGGTTGAATACCATTTTCTCCGGCGTAGAGTCACGATCTACGTTGAAGTAACCGATACGCTGGAACTGCAGGTAGGAGAGGGGCTTCATGCCGGCGGCAAATTTCTCGATATAGCAGCATGGCAATACGTTCAGAGAATCCGGATTTATCATTTCCTTCATGGCGGTCAGCGCATCGCAATTCTTTTCTTCGCGGATGGCTGCCAGTTCGTCGCGCGGATTTTCCACTTTCCACAACCGGTCGTAAAGGCGGACTTCGGCTTGCAGGCAGTGTGCGCAGCTCACCCAGTGAATTGTGCCTTTTACTTTGCGGTTAGCGCCGGGCATGCCGCTTTTGCTGTCGGGGTCGTATTCGCAGTATACTTCTGTGATTTCTCCTGCATCGTTCTTCTTGCAGCCGGTACACTTCACGATGTACGCGCTTTTCAAGCGAACTTCTTGTCCGGGTGTCATGCGGAAGTACTTTTTGGGAGCATCTTCCATAAAGTCATCGCGTTCTATCCACAGTTCGCGGCTGAATTCGATGTTGTGACTGCCTTCTTCCGGACGTTCCGGGTTATTGACGGCTTCCATTTCCTCAACCTGTCCTTCTGGGTAATTGGTGATGATAAGCTTCACCGGATTCAATACGGCGGATATGCGGGTAGCGCGGGCATTCAAATCTTCGCGTACGGCGCTTTCCAGCAACGTGAACTCATTAAGAGCGTCATAAGTGGTATAACCGATTTTATCGATGAATTTATGAATGGACTCAGGTGAATAGCCGCGACGGCGGAAACCGCAGATGGTCGGCATACGGGGATCGTCCCAACCGTTGACGAGACCTTCTTTTACCAAAGTCAGCAGGTTGCGTTTGCTCATCAGCGTATAGCTCAGGTTGAGCTTGTTGAATTCGTACTGGTGAGGACGATGGTCGTTCAAATCCTTACCTTCTTTCACCCAATCTACGAACAAGTCGTACAACGGACGGTGAGGAACAAACTCCAGTGTACATAGAGAGTGGGTTACACCTTCAAAGTAGTCGCTTTGTCCGTGAGCGAAGTCATACATCGGGTAAGCCTTCCATGCAGTACCCGTACGGTGGTGCGGATGCTTCACGACGCGATAGATAATCGGGTCGCGGAAGTGCATGTTGGGACTTGCCATGTCAATCTTGGCACGGAGCACCATGGCACCTTCTTCAATCTCTCCGGTGTTCATTTTTTGGAACAGGTCGAGAGTCTCTTCAATGGGGCGGTTACGGTACGGGCTTTCTACTCCGGGTTGGGTAGGAGTACCTTTTTGAGCGGCGATCTGTTCGGATGTCTGCTCGTCGATATACGCTTTGCCCTCTTTGATGAGGCGGATGGCGAAGTCCCATAGCTGTTGAAAATAGTCGGAAGCATAGTATTCGTTGCCCCACCGGTAGCCCAGCCATTGAATATCTTCCTTGATAGCCTCTACGTACTCCACGTCTTCTTTGGTGGGGTTGGTATCATCGAAACGTAAGTTGCAGACACCGCCATGTGCGGCGGCAATACCAAAATCCAGGCAAATGGCTTTGGCATGTCCGATGTGAAGATAACCGTTGGGTTCCGGCGGAAAACGTGTCTGTACTTTTCCGTCGTTTTTACCTTCTTTCAAGTCGTTCTCTACTATTTGTTCAATGAAGTTCAGGCTCTTCTTTTCGCTTGTTTCTTCGCTTTTTATTTCTGCCATAATGCTATTATTATTCGTATAGTGGCGCAAAGATAGCGCAAAATAATGAAGAATGAAGAATGAAGAATGAAGAATTTCTCGCTCCTCATTCTTCGTTTTTCATTCTGCATTATTCATTATTCATTTTTCATTCTTCGTTTATAGGAATGTATCCGCTCTTTTTAATGATTTCTTGGCCGGCGGGTGACAATACGAACTGTAACAGCGGGTCTACAAGGCCGGAGCTTTTCTTATTGTAATAATAATATAGCGGGCGTACGATGGGATAAGTTTTATTGATGGCGTTTTCCAGGGTGGGAGCAGCAAAGTGCTTGTCGTCGTAAGATACGGCAAGGGTCTTGATGCGGGGCGATACATAGGCAAGACCCACATAGCCGATGGCTCCGCGCGTTTGGCTGACGGATTGTATGATGGCTCCGGTGGCCGGCATGGAAAGGCTGCTGCTCATGTAATTCTTGTTTTTCAGTACGCTTTCTTTAAAGAATTCGTATGTGCCGGAAGAGGTCTCACGCGAGTAGACCACTATTTTGCGGTCGTCTCCGCCTACTTGCTTCCAATTGGTGATTTTACCGCGGAAGATATCTTCCAACTGTCGGCGGGTGAGCTGCTTTACGGGATTGGACGGGTGTACGACAACGGCCAGCGCATCATAGGCTACCGGTATTTCTTCCAGTTCTTCTCCGGCTGCTTTCGCTTTCATCTTCTCGCTGAATTTGATGCCTCTGGAAGCCATTGCGATGTCGGTCGTTTCATCCAGCAAGGCGGAAATGCCTACCCCGCTTCCGCCTCCGGTGACGGTGACGCGGGCATTGGGATTCAATGTCATAAAGCGTTCGGCGGTTTGCTGTGCGATGGGCAGAACGGTGTCGCTGCCTTTGATGCGCTGCGCCTGAATGTCGGTAGCGGCAAATGCCAATGCGAAGATGGTCAGAAATAAATGCTTCATCATATTCTAATGTTTTTGGGACGATACTTAAACAACAATAGTGTATGGAGGTATGTTCCCGCTGTTTTTATTTCGCTGCAAATTAAAACAACGCATGTTACAAAGTTGTTACATACGGCGGGTCTGTGTTTATTGTAACAGATTTGTAATATGTTTGAAACATTTCTTTCAAATGATAGTCACACTGCCTTAATATCTACCCCCTTTCTTTGCGCACAGAAAAAAGTAGGCAATATGAAAAAAGTTTTTGAGAAAATTATAGAGGGCATATTGGCTTGTAGCGGTTTTGTAACAAGTCTTACTATTGTGCTTATCGTCTTATTCCTCTTTTCCGAAGCGGTGGGGCTGTTCCATAGCCGGGTAATCGAAGAGGGGTATGTCTTGGCGTTAAATAAGGACAATAAGGTAAGTGAACTTACTCCGGTACAGATAAAGGATGTTTTCGATGAAGAGATAACAAATTGGCGGGAAGTCGGTGGGGAGAATCTCCCTATCCGGCTTTTTCGTTTGGAAGATGTTACACGGTATTATACGGAAGAACAGTTGGGAGCATCTTACGAAAATGCAGGCGCATGCATCACGGACTTGGTGGAACGTACGCCGGGCATCGTGGCTTTTGTGCCGAGGCAGTTCATTGTCCGTCCCGACTCCGTTCATTTGCTGCGGGACAACACCATTTCGCTGAAAGACGTCTTTGCGGGAGCCGAGTGGTTTCCTACGGCTACACCTGCTCCCCAGTTCGGCTTCTTACCATTGATAACGGGTACGTTGTGGGTAAGCCTTTTCGCCATTCTCATAGCCTTGCCGTTCGGACTGGCGGTAGCCGTTTATATGTCCGAGGTGGCTGACCATAAGATACGGAATCTGATGAAGCCGGTGATAGAACTGCTGAGCGGTATTCCTTCCGTTGTTTACGGTTTCTTCGGGTTGATTGTGATAGTGCCTTTGCTGCAGAGAGTGTTCGATTTGCCTGTCGGCGAGAGCGGACTGGCAGGAAGTATCGTGCTCGCCATCATGGCGTTGCCTACCATTATCACGGTGACGGAGGATGCCATGCGCAACTGTCCGCGGGCCATGCGCGAAGCCAGTCTGGCGCTTGGCGCTTCACAGTGGCAGACCATATATAAGGTGGTGATACCTTATTCCATATCAGGCATTACGTCCGGGGTTGTCCTGGGCATCGGCCGTGCTGTCGGCGAAACGATGGCGGTGCTGATGGTGACGGGAAACGCTGCCGTAATTCCCCATAGCATTTTGGAACCTTTGCGCACGATTCCCGCCACAATTGCCGCCGAACTGGGCGAAGCGCCGGCGGGTGGCGCGCATTACGAGGCATTGTTCCTCTTGGGAGTCGTATTGTTTTTTATCAGCTTGTTGATAAACTTCACGGTAGAAGCTGTATCTTCGGGCAAAAGAAAGTAAAAGGATATGATAAGTAGAAAACATCTTTCGCAAAACATCGCGTTCGGACTGTTCCGTTTGCTTAGTCTGAGTGTGGTAGGCATCCTCTTTGCCATTCTCGGTTTTATCATATACAAAGGTATAGGAGTCATCGACTGGGAGTTCTTGACGGGCGCCCCGACAGACGGCATGACATCCGGCGGTATCCAGCCTGCCATCGTCGGTACTTTTTGCCTGATGACAGGCAGCGCGTTGTTTGCTTTCCCGGTGGGGGTGATGAGCGGCATCTATATGAACGAATATGCGCCTAAGGGTTGGATTGTGCGTTTCATCCGTATGATGACGAACAACCTGAGCGGCATACCTTCCATCGTGTTCGGACTTTTCGGCATGGCATTGTTTGTCAACTATATGGACTTTGGCGACAGCATCCTGGCGGGTTCGCTTACCTTGGGACTGTTGAGCCTGCCTTTGGTGATTCGCACTACCGAAGAGGCTTTGAAGGCGATACCCGACAATCTGCGTGAGGGCAGCCGCGCTTTGGGAGCCACCAAGCTGCAAACAATCTGGCATGTGATTCTGCCGATGGGAATGCCCAACATCATCACCGGCCTGATTCTTGCTCTGGGGCGTGTATCCGGAGAGACGGCACCTATTCTCTTTACGTGCGCAGCTTATTTCCTGCCGCAACTGCCCGGCAGTATTTTTGACCAGTGCATGGCGTTGCCCTATCATCTGTACGTCATCTCCACCAGCGGTACGGATATGGAAGCCCAGTTGCCTATTGCCTATGGAACGGCTTTGGTCTTGATACTGATAATCCTTCTGGTAAATCTGCTGGCCAATGCTCTGCGGAAATATTTCGAGAAGAAAATCAAAATGAACTAAATCAATAAAATCATGAACGGCATGATGAATAAAATAGAAACGCGTGATGTAAATTTCTGGTATGGCGACTTCCATGCCTTGAAAGGTATCAGCATGGATATCGCGGAGAAGTCGGTTGTGGCTTTCATCGGACCTTCCGGTTGCGGTAAGTCCACTTTTCTCCGCTTGCTGAACCGTATGAACGATTTGATACCCGACACCCGCCTGACCGGTGAGATTCTTATCGACGGTCAGGACATATATAAGAAAGGTGTGCAGGTGGACGAACTTCGCAAAAATGTAGGTATGGTATTCCAGCGTCCCAATCCCTTTCCGAAAAGCATTTTTGAGAATGTGGCCTACGGATTGCGTGTAAACGGCGTTACCGACAATGCTTTTATCCGCCGACGGGTAGAGGAGACCCTGAAAGGGGCGGCACTATGGGATGAGGTGAAAGACAAGCTCAAGGTATCTGCCTACGCCCTTTCCGGCGGACAGCAGCAGCGCCTTTGCATAGCCCGTGCCATGGCGGTATCTCCGTCCGTCCTGTTGATGGATGAGCCGGCGTCTGCCCTCGACCCCATTTCCACGGCTAAGGTAGAGGAGCTTATACACGAATTGAAGAAGCAATACACCATTGTAATCGTTACCCATAATATGCAGCAGGCCGCCCGCGTAAGCGATAGTACGGCTTTCTTTTATATGGGTGAGATGGTGGAGTTCGGCGATACCAAAAAGATTTTCACTAATCCCGATAAGGTAGAGACGCAGAACTATATAACGGGACGCTTCGGGTAACGGACTGTTCCGTGCTTTGGCAGGCGCGGTACCATGCCGTGGTACAAGCAGTTTCACGCCTTGGTACGAGCGGTACCACGCTTTGGTACGGGAAGTTTCATGCGTTGAAACAAGTGATATGATTATGGAATTGATAATTTTGAAATAGAAAAACATTATGGTGCAGTTTATCGAATCAGAGCTCGTCTTGCTGAAAAAAGAAATAGACGAAATGTGGACTTTAGTGTATAACCAGCTCGGCCGTGCCGGAGAAGCCGTACTGACTTTGGATCGCGAGCTGGCACAGCAGGTATTGGTGCGCGAGCGTCGTGTCAATGCCTTCGAACTCAAGATAGACAGTGATATAGAAGACATCATCGCTCTCTATAATCCGGTTGCTATCGACTTGCGTTTTGTGCTTGCCATGCTCAAAATCAATACAAACCTGGAGCGTTTGGGCGATTTCGCCGAAGGCATAGCCCGCTTTGCGTTGAATTGCAAGGAACCGATTCTGGCAAGCGGACTGGTGAAGGAACTGCGCCTGGAAGAGATGATAAATCAAGTTTCGGCTATGCTTGAACTTGCCAAAAGAGCTCTTCAGGAAGAAAGTCAGGAACTGGCAACCGCGGTATTCGCCAAAGATAACCTGCTGGATGAAATTAATGCAAATGCCACTGCTGTTCTGGCAGATTATATCGGCAAGCATCCCGAAAGCGCACTCTCTTGTCTGAATCTGGTTAGTGTTTTCCGTAAGCTGGAACGTTCCGGCGATCATATTACGAATATCGCCGAGGAAATAGTGTTTTTTATCGATGCGAAGGTGCTGAAACATAGCGGACGTACGGACGAACACTATACAGACGATAAGAAATAGTCAACTTTTTAGGATATTTTTAGTGTTTAATGGAAAATAGCCCTATATTTGCCCATTGAAAACGATTGCAGATGTAGAAATTTGCTTTGAAATGATAATAAAATCAAAAGAATTACAGAAAAGATGTTATAAGACATGTTTTTTAATTTGGTTGGTATCTTGAAAAGCGGCTATCTTTGCAACGTTATCCTGAAAACAATCTTTTTACCTTAAAAAAAACTAATACCTATTGAAAACTGAAAAAGGAGGCTTTGTGAAAAGCTTCCTTTTTTTCATTTCTATATGAGGCCCTTTTTGTATCTTTGTCGCATCCGCAATGCGGGTAATATCTAAATTTAAATTGTAACAAGCTTATGTTTTCCGGAATAGTAGAAGAATGTGCCACTCTTGTGGCATTGGTAAAAGAACAAGAGAACGTACACTTCACGTTCAAGTGCTCATTTGTAAATGAATTGAAGATAGACCAGAGTGTATCTCATAACGGTGTATGCCTCACGGTAGTCAGCATGACAGAGGATACCTATACGGTTACAGCCATGAAGGAAACATTGGAGCGCTCCAATCTCGGGTTGTTGAACGTAGGAGACAAGGTGAATGTAGAGCGCAGCATGATGATGAACGGTCGCCTCGACGGACATATTGTGCAAGGGCATGTAGATCAGATTGCCACCTGCATCAGTGTAGAAGATGCCGAAGGAAGTTATTATTTCACTTTCCGGTATGCTTTCGATAAGGAGATGGCAAAGCGGGGATACATTACTGTGGACAAAGGCTCTGTAA
>OMEI01001128.1_pt1 | contig 10860 bp, 8 predicted proteins | sample 1645381 | NCBI WGS metagenome assembly OMEI01 (sample SAMEA103958119, study PRJEB25191) | human gut metagenome | biome: human-associated habitat [ENVO:00009003]; feature: intestine environment [ENVO:2100002]; material: feces | place: Germany | collected 2013/2015 | reverse complement strand
AGCAGTCAAAGGTATGCTGCTTGTGTTCGTAGTGGCGGTCAGGTGTCATTGTCTCACCTCCCTTCTTGCCGGGAGGCAGGTCATTTCTTCCCCTTTCGCCCACTACTCGTCCACTGGAGGCCTCTTTTGGCTGGCTTGCCTGGGAAAACTTCAAAAAAATATTTTTACCGCTCATAGTTTGTGCTCCTTTCGTTTCGTTCGGGTTGATAGGCCAGATCGAAACGAAAGGGCGGTGAGCGGCACCGGGGGAACACAAAAACGCCCGGACAGCATGAAGCTATTCGAGCGAAAAAAGCACGATATTCAGTTAAAAAGCGACGATTTTCGCAATCATTGTCAAACTGTTCCTGTTGGGCGGTCTGGCTTTTTTTAACGATAGCGCAAACATCGTCAGATTTTGTCGGCGGTCAGGTTGTATCATGGCGGCTCCCTCCAGTAAGCCGCCGTATCCGCCAGCGTCAGCGCATCATTCCATTTGAGGGTAAAAGAAACGGCGGCCTTGATCTCTCAAAACCGCCGATAGGGTATAAAATCGTAAAATGAGCGCACGAAATTATCTGCCCCGGTCAAACGGTTTTTTTCTTTCCCCGGACGGGGCAGATAACTTATTATGCAGAACGGAGCCGATTTGAGCTAATCGGTTCCTTGTACTTTCTCCTTCAGCTTTCGGAAAGATGTATCACTGATGGCGTGTTCTATCCGGCAAGCGTCCTGCTCCGCCGTTTCTCTGTCTACGCCAGCAGCCACAAGCTGCTCCGTAAAGAATTGATGGCGTTCATAGATTTTCTCTGCCACCTCCCGGCCTATATCGGTCAGGTGAAGAAATCCATCCTCGTCCATTGTCAGAAAGCCGCCATCCCGCAGAACGCCCACCGCATGACTGATACTCGGCTTTGAAAAGCCCATGTGCCGGGCAAGATCAATGGAGCGGACCATGCCCTGCTTCTTTTGAAGAATCAGCACAACCTCCAGATAATCCTCCCCGGACGCATGAATCTTCATCGGTTCCTCCTTTATGCAAGGCTCCAGCCGGAAGCCTTTTTGCGGATATTTACAAAATCCTGATAAATCCCGGCTTTTGCCATAAGCTCGTCATGGGTTCCCTGTTCGCTGATCCGTCCATCGGAGATCACCAAAATCTGATCTGCCTGACGGATGGTATTCAGGCGGTGTGCAATCACAAGCAATGTTTTCCCTTTTACCAGTTCATTGATTGCCTCCTGGATATAGCTTTCATTATCGGTATCAACACTTGCAGTCGCTTCATCCAGAATGATAATCGGTGCGTCCTTCAAAATGCAGCGGGCGATAGAGATTCTTTGCTTTTCGCCGCCGGACAGAGTAGCACCGCCTTCACCGATGACTGTCTGGAATCCATCTGGCAGCGCCATGATAAAATCATAGCAACGGGCTTTTTTTGCAGCCTCATGGACTTCTTCCTCGGTAGCGTCCAGTTTACCCATGCTGATATTGTTGTAAATGGTATCCTGGAACAAGTACACCCTCTGGAAAACCATGCTGATCTGTTCCATCAGTTCAGCGAGAGGTACATCCCGAATATCTGTACCACGGATTGTCACTTTGCCGGATTTCACATCCCACAGCCGCGCCAGAAGGTTCGCAATCGTGGATTTGCCACCGCCAGACGGTCCCACAAGTGCGGTCATGGTATTCTTCTGCATAGAGAAGCTGATGTTGTGCAGGACTTCCTTGTCCTGATAGGCGAAGCCCACATCGCTAAATTGTACTTCTGGCTGATCCGGCTGTGCCTGTGACAGAATATGTTGATTTCCGTTATCGGGAAGTTCGGGCTCGTCCAAAACAGCTTCAATGCGGTCTAATGCGGCATTCATCACGGTCAGTCGGGTTGCTTCTCCATAAAGAGCTTTCAGAGGTCCAAAGAGATCAAAGACAAACAGCAGCACGCCCAAAAGATAAGCCAGGGAGAGTACGCCTTCCTGATGTAAAAAAACGGATAAACCGAAGATAGCGGCAATACCCACGCCATAGAGAATGTTTAAGCCAGTGGTCCACGGTGTCATTTTCTGCTCAAACTTCGTATTGACATCCCTTGATTTTTTGAAGTTTTCCGTTAATTCGTCAGATTTTTCTCCGAGCAGATTGTAACTTTTGATAACCCCAATTCCTTCAGCAAAAGACAAGACCGCATCCGTCAAATTCTCGCTTTGGTTTTGACGCCCGACAGCCTCCTTGAAGGAAACCTTATTCATATATTTTGCAACCAATGATGCCAGCAAGGTAATGATTACCGCAATCAGCCCAAGTCTCCAATCCAGTACGAACATAAAAACAGCTAAAACCAAAGTAGACAGCATATAGCTCATCATGTTGCCAATGGTACTCATAGAAACTTCCTCAATGAATACCATATCCGTACTGAGAACAGAGCTGATTTTGCCAATATTCCCCGATGTAAAGTAACCCATCGGCATTTTTCTTAAATGATTTCCCAACTCCATCCGTTTATCAGCAAAGATCATAAATCCAGCGGCACTTTGCAGACGGTTGCTCAAATAGTGAACCACTGTCTGAACCACTACAACAGCTAATAATCCAAGTCCGACAAACAGACAGGTCTTTCCAGTCAGCGTATTATCAGCAAACCCGGCCAAGACAATAAACGCCATGAAGATCGGCATTTTGGAGAGAATGGACTCGACAAATGCACATAGAAATGCAGCCTGAATACGGCTTTTATACCTCCCGGAGAGGTTCAGGATTCTTGAAATCAATGCAAACATTTATCTTCCCTCCTTTGCAGTAGATACTTTCCACTCGGTGCTGTCCTGAGCCGCTTTCCACAACTTTTGGTATTCTGGGCAAGCTTGAATCAGCTCCTGATGTTTTCCGGTTGCCACCATCTTTCCGTGATCCATAACGCATATTTGATCTGCGTTCATTATAGCGGGAAGTTTGTGAGCGATAACTACCAAGGTTTTTCCCTTCACCAGCTCCGCAATAGCAGCCTCCATTTTTTCCTCATTTTCTGGATCAGCATAGGCCGTGGCCTCGTCAAGCACTACAATCGGGGCATCTTTCAATATTGCCCGCGCCAGGGAAATTCTCTGGCGCTGCCCTCCGGAAAGCATTTTCCCCGCATCGCCCGCCATGGAGTGAATACCTTGCGGCAGCTTTTCCAGAAACTCCATACACTGGGCTTTCTTCGCCGCCTGCATTACTTCCTCATCGGTAGCATCCAAACGTCCAAGACGGATATTTTCCAGCAGGGAGGTGTTAAACAGGTACTGATCCTGAGCCACATAGGAAATGCGGCTGTTCAATGCCTCCAGGCTCATATCACAAAGTTGCTGCCCGCCAATGGAAATGCTCCCTTTCTGCGGGTCATAGTAGTGGATCAACAGTTTTGCAAGGGTGCTCTTGCCAGAACCGGATTCACCAACTAGGGCAGTTTTTTGTCCTGCTTGTGCCACAAAGGTAATATCGTGGAGGACTTCGTTTTCCGCTATTATCGGTTTCCCATCTGGGCCAGGCTGTGTCGTCTGATACGCAAAGGAAACATGATCGTAAGAAATGTTAAAATCCTGTCCATGGAAATCATCCTCAGCAGCTTGCAGCGGTGCCGCATTTAACATCTGTTCAAGTGCCGTGATCTTATAATTCAGATTCGGAATCGTCTCCATAAAGCCCAGTGCTTTCAGGAGAGGAATCCCAATGCTGAGGGAAAGGCAAAGGACTAAAATCAAATCAGGTAAAGTGCTTATGCCACAGAGAACAAACCATGCCCCAAGAGGCAAAGTCAGAATAACAGTGCAGGGCAGCAGACTTCCGTATATCGCCATCCAGGGCCAGGCGGCCTTATACCATGCCAAGGTATAATCCCGATAGTCCGTTACATCCTTGCGGAAGTTCTCGTAAGATTCACTCTCCCGGTTGAAAACCTTGACAACCTCCATACCATTGATGTACTCAATGATCGTGTTGTTCATTTTCTGTGCAGACTGATAGTAGGGACCCATGCGCTTCATTCCAACAGAGTACATAATGACCATGGAGAGCAGGCTGATCGGGATAGAGGCCAAAGACATAAGAGCCAGTTTCCAGTCCGCACAAAACATAGCAACATAAATCACCAGCGGGATCAGTAAATTTGCGATACCCTCCGGGACTGAATGAGCAAGGAGCAATTCCAAGCTGTCCACATCATCGACAAACAGCTTTTTGATTGTCCCTGTCCCTTTTTCCTCCACAATGCCAAGGGGAAGTTTCTCAAACTTCTCTTGCAGAGATACCCGCAGCCGGAACAATGTGTTATATGCTGCTTTATGAGAAATTGATAATCCCCATCCATAAAAAAACGCCTGCAAAACAAGACAGATCAAAACCCCTATAACACGCAATAAAACAAATTCTGTCTCAACAGAATCGCCCATAACCAATGGTGAAATGACCTGATAGGCCAGCACAAAAGGCAGGACGCCCATAAGAACGCTGACCAGTACGACAACCGTGGCCACATACATATTTTTCTTATATGGCCCTGCGTACTCAAAGATTTTTTTGAACATAAGCCCTCCTTATATTGAGCCGTACTGTCTGTGCTTCAAAAACAAGAGGCCGCCAAAGTAAAGCGGCCTCTTATCATTATCTTTCTGTCCAGTCAAGGCGGCCCTGACATTCATAATTTCTAAAATTCACTGGCGGATTCGGAAAAAATCCAAAACCTTTTTACTGCCGGATTCGTCCAATGGATAGCTTTCTTTTATTTGCCCTTTTTCCATATGGACTACATACGAACATCCCGCCATCACCAACTCCGGATCATGCGTAATAACAAGAAGCGTTTTGCCCTGATCCGCGAGTGACTTCAAACTCCGCGCAACTTCCCGCATATGTTTGAGATCAAGCCCGCTAGTTGGTTCGTCAAACACAATGATCTCCCGGTTACTCACAATGGCAGACGCGATCGCTACCCGCTGTTTTTGCCCGCCGGAAAGAGAAAGCGGGTGCCTGTCTTTATATTCCAGCAGATCAAACTGTTTAAGGATTTTATCCACAACAGTTTCATCCTCGTTGTCAATGCTCAGAAGCACTTCATCCGTCACGCTTTCGGTAAATAGCTGATGGCTGGTATCCTGCATTACCATGTAGCAATGTTTGAGCCGGGCTTTCCAATCAAGGGTTTTCCCGTCAACCTGCAAAAGGCCACACTTCTTTTCCAGTCCGCAAATACAGCGGGCCAGAGTAGATTTTCCAGCGCCATTCAGACCGATAATGGCAATCGTTTCTCCAACAGGCAGTTCTGCACTCGGAATATGGAGGCTTTCCGGTTCCCGCTTTTTATACGCAAAGCAGAAATTTTGAAATTCCATCTGTTTAGCTGTATGCGCCTGATACTGATTCGCAGGCTTCAACTTCGAGAGAGAAAACGGCCGCAGCCCCATTTCTTTTCGAGTGCTATCCGATAAACTGTCAAATTCAGCAGGCGTGTATTCCCGTTCAATCTCCCCATCTTTTACATACAGCACACGATCTGCAAGATCGTGAAGGTAGTAAAGGCGGTGTTCTGCGATCAGAATTGTTTTGCCCTGCTTTTTCCAGAGGCTCAGGACCTGCCGCAGGTCATCAATAGCAGCCATATCCAAATTAGAAGATGGTTCGTCCAGGACCATAATTCCCGGCAGCAATACACTTGATGAAGCACAGGCTATTTTTTGCTTTTCGCCCCCGGACAGAGCAAACACGCTTCGCCCCATCAAATCTTCAATATGATAATCGGAAACTGTACGGTCAATCCTTTTCAGGATATCTTCCTGGGGATAGCCTAAATTTTCACAGGCAAAGGCTAATTCACTATCCGTATCCACGTTGAAAAACTGACTTTTGGGATTCTGGAATACAGATCCCACCATAGCAGCCAAGTCATAAAGCGGCGTATCTGATACGCTTTTTCCGTCCAGAAGGACATCGCCCTCTAAATTACCTTCGTAATAATGAGGCACCAGCCCGTTTACCAAACGGGTAATCGTTGTTTTCCCGCAGCCGGATTCTCCCGTGAGTAAAACAAATTCCCCTGTGTTTATGGTGAGATTGACATTTCTAATCCCTCCGCCGCTGGATTCTTCACCATAAGAAAAAGAAACATTTTGAAAATCTATCATGGCAAAATCCCTCCTGCGGAAATTATCGGGGAAGCAATCGCCCAAAACACTACAAAGCAACAAAACAAGATCAGCACCACATCGGCAAAATTGAATTTAAGCTGGCAAATGTTTGTGCGTTTGACAGGAGCGCCGAGGCCACGGGTAATTGCCGCAGCGGAAAGTTCCTCACCGATTTTCACGGAGCAGGTAATCATCGGGATCAGCTTATACTCCAATATTTTTGAAGATTTTTTCCCTCCAAGTTTAATCCCACGCATTTTCATAGCGTCACTGATTGCTTCTGACTCCTGAAAGACAGTTGGAAAGAAGCGGAACATGACCGTTAAGGGAATCGTCACTTCTTTAGGCATATGGATTCTTTCCATGCCGGAAATCAATTCACTGACCGTTGTTGTTTTCACTGCATAGGCAGCAATCGCAACACTGGGAAGGATTCGGCAGAAGAATCCTGTTGTAAACAGAACGAGGAAATTCAATATTCCCGTAAGGTGCGGCAAAACATAAATTTGAACAGCATAAAAAGCAGAAAACACAGCAATATAGCCCACAGCTTTTGCACATTGTTTCGAGGTAAGCAGCAATATAGCCGGAACCGTACAAAGAACAAGGCGGATCAGCCCCATAGCTTCTCCGCCTGTTCCACCCATGACAAAAATGCTTATGATGAAGATGAGCAACAGTTTTGTACGCGGATCGAGCCGTAGCCCTTGTTCTGTTTTTTTGCTGAGCAGAATTTCCCGCGCCATTATGCAATACCGGCACGCTGGAAGTGCTTTTTGCAAATGGCTTTCCCAATCATACCTCCGACAAGGCCAAACACAAAGCAGGCAGCCAGCAGAATAGGCGCAATCCACATAGGCATATATGTATTAAGGGTAGCTGCATATTCAGCGCCGTATCCTTCAGTCAACATTACCATATAGCTTTCACGGTTCAGGAAAATGGGAGCAAAGTTGCCAAACACCCAGATGCTGAACACGCCGCAGGAAAGAACTGTACTCTTTGCACTTTTGTAGTCCGCCTTTTTCAGGATCACGTCGGCCAACAGGCCGCCAACGAGACCAGTTACCATAGTAAGATAGCCGTTGCCGAAGAACACCATGATTAGGCCAATCAGGAAACCCATGATTGCAGTCATCCCGAATTTTTTAGCCTTTGTAACATACAGCATATAGGGGATGCCGCCAATCAAAGGGCACAGCACCGCCATCAGCGGAATAAAAATGGGGATAAAGCCAAGCATCGCCACCAGCATAACAATCACGACATAGATGACGGTGTAGATGCCGATAGTAATTAAATCTTTTCCCTCAAGCCGGGAACTTTTTTTCTGGGAACTCATACCAGTATCCTCCTTATCTCTGAGAAAATGAAAATGTGGTGTGGTTAGCTTCTTCTAACCACACCACATATAATAGCAATTTGCGCCCACGATTCCAACCCAAAAACAATTTTATTCTACCCAAAATCAGTATTTTTGCATTTATCCAATCGTAGCTTCTGCTTTATAGTTTTTCGGATTCACTCCGTATTTCCTTTTGAACGCCGCTGCGAAATTGCTCGCTTTTGAATATCCCACCAGTATAGCCACCTGGCTGACATTCAAATTACTTTCTAACAGCAGGCTTGCCGCCTTTTCTAACCGCTGGTCGATGACATACGCATGAACCGATGTTCCGAACAGGGAGGAAAAGCCCTTCGTCAATTTTGAAGTGCTGATATTGACCTGCCGCGCCAATTCCTCGCAGCTCGGAGCCAGGGCAAGCTGGCTGTCAATAATTCGCTTTGCCTCTATGATGGAATCCCGGTCACTTCTGGAAATTGCAACGTAGGTTGACGCGAGAATACTCAGCTCCAGGACCTCGCTCAAATATACCGATAGCAGCTCAAAGACCTTGCTTTCCAGAAACAGGTATCCCAACCCGCCGCGATATTGCGTGAAGTCTTGCAGCTCCGCAAAAATGTGTTCCATATAGGGCGTGATATTCACCTTTGATATGCCGTCCAATAATTTTTTCTGATAGACCTCGATCTCACCAGCCTCAAAGTAGTCATTCAGAATCTTATAGAAATAGGATAGAGGTATTTTCACATTTTTGAAAAGGAAATCGCTCTTTTTAGAATAGCACAGATATTCCATTTTCCCGTGGCCGCGATAAATACAGGATTCACCCTTTTGTATGCTGGCACTTTGCCGGTTGTCTGCAATATTCCAGGAAACACCGTCATTGAAGCAGAACAGCATTTGTATGTATTCTTCACTGCTCACTCCCTGCACGTTCATATCCGAAAAGTAATTCATTCTCCAGTCTGAAACAACTGCTCCCTGTTTCGTGACGATCTGCGAAATCTGACCGGTTCCCATGTCTGCCGGAATATCTATGGTGATCGTCTGCGGTGAATTAGAGAGCAGATCACGATAAAGATTATTCATGTATTGATTTGTCATGTATGAGCGCCCTCCTTATGGTTAGTCAAAACTAATCATAGTTTACAACACCAACCTGGAAAAGTCAATTTGTATTCCTTGTGTATACCGCAGAATCCATTTCACATCAAAACATCGTAGATACCACTTCAATGCTATTTCAAAAACGTAGTGGCAATTAATTTACGAATTATGCCTACTCATCGTACATTTTTATCCTTTTGCATTATTATTTCTTTGTTCTTATTATCATTTGCAGCATTATCTCTCAAATAATTTTCGAATGCATCTGCATTATACTGATATTCCTGTGGTTCAGCGACCATCGGTGAATATACAACCTCTGCTTCCACTCGCTCAGCTTCTGCCCTCTCCGGCTCTGTCTGTTCCACGCTCTTCACATTACCCTTATGCTTTTCCTTATCTATCTGCACATTCATTGCCAGATTATCCAGCTTATCAATCGAAGCGTCCAAATGCAGCTCCATTAATACAAACAGCTTTCTCACTGCTTTCATCGGAGCAAGTACCGCCTTTGTAATTGGATGTTTCTGCTCTTTCTGAGAATAATCTACCTCCGGTTTGTCAGCAAAAGTACGGAATGCATTGGCTGCTGTCTGACCAGCTTCACGAAATCCTTTTGCAAGAAGTGCTGTCTTTGCTATATCCTTATCCGTGGTCTTGATTGCACCTCTTACATTCTCTCGGACATCAAGAAGCCTTTTCTTAATTCCTAAGAACTCCGACACCCTGTATAATGCATTTCTTCCCTTTACCTTTGCTTCATCAACTATGCTCTTTGCTGTAGATTTGACCTGTGCTTTCACTTCCAATACCTGCGACTTTATCTGCTCACATCTGGCATTAAGTCGCTCCTGTGCTTCCGACAATGCCTTTTTAGCATTATTGACAAGTGTATCTTCCTGCATTTCTTTGATCTGATTCTGCATATTGGTGAGTTCTTCTGTCATGGAATCAATCTTTTTCTCCAGTCCATCCACATAGCTGCATATCTCAAATACATCGTTTGCCTGCTCCTTCATGGCATTTTTCTTTAGTAATTCGAGAAGTTCTCTTATGACCTCCTCGTTGGTAAGTGTTTTTCCTGCTTCTATATCCATTCTGTTTCCTCCATTCATAAACGGGGCAGCCTTGGCCGCCCCTGTACCCTGATTACTGATTATCGAAAGGGTGTTGCCTCTTTGTCCTTCTCTTTATCGGGATTGCCATGATGTTTCTCTGCACTCTCTCTTGCCTTTTCGTTGCTCTTATCCTTTGCTTTCTCATATTCCGAGATAATCTCTTTGTAGAGTTTTTCCCTGAAATCCTTTGTGACCGGATAGCAGACATCCTGGTAGATTGGCTTACCCTGCTCATCCACCTGCTTTGTCTTATAAGAAGGCATCGATACAAAGATTTTCTCTTTGCCTTGCACGATATTAATGTTATTTACAATGAAACTGTTTTCAAAGTAAATGCGGGCAAGTCCCTTGATGTTACTGCCTTCCCTCTCATAAGGTGTCACAGTTACGGAAAATTCCGGCATTTCCTGTGTTCTGTCCTGCTTTTGTGTCTCCTCTTTCTCCGGTTCCTTGATTCTTGCATAGGCATCAAGGATATTGGTATACACTTCTTCCAGAGGACGTTCCTGCCATTCTTTTACAATCGGCAGGATTTTGTCTGTGATCCGGCTGATTGTGCTGTCAGAAATATCAATATCGTATAATTCACGCATGTGGGATTCAATGTCTCCAGTTGTCATTCCCTTGGCATACATGGAAAGTATTTTTTCTTCCATGTCCTGAGTTACGGTATTCTGATATTTTTTAATCAGCTGAGGTTCATAATCACCATTACGATCCCTTGGGATTGCCACATCCATATCTCCATAACTGGTGTGCATGGTTTTGCTGGAATGTCCATTTCTACTATTGTCTGTTTCTTTGTTTCGATAGTCATACTTGGAATATCCTAATTCTTCATCCAGTTCCTCGTCCAAAGCACCTTCCAAAAGGACAGACATCATGTCACGCATGATGCCATTTACATCGGTGCCGTCTTTGATGCTGATATCATTATTTTTCAGATAGTCACGCATCATTTCTCTCATTGCTGCTTTTTGTGGGCTGTCTTTTCTTCTTGCCATAAAAATAACCTCCAAACTGAGTAATTTTATCTTACATCAGTTTGGAGGTTTACACAAACTTTGGGATACTCCCAATGTTTCAGCTATTTCGATTCATCCTGATTTGTTCTCTCGCTTAAACATCTTAAAAAATTCCATATAAT
>OMEI01001121.1_pt1 | contig 10938 bp, 6 predicted proteins | sample 1645381 | NCBI WGS metagenome assembly OMEI01 (sample SAMEA103958119, study PRJEB25191) | human gut metagenome | biome: human-associated habitat [ENVO:00009003]; feature: intestine environment [ENVO:2100002]; material: feces | place: Germany | collected 2013/2015 | reverse complement strand
CCCTTTCACTTGCGGTAGCTTCGGCACGTTGAGGTTTAAGTAGGTTCCGTGCGGTAAGCCTTCTTTTAATACCCGGCGTGCCAGCATACGTCCAAGACGGCAGCATTCGGAGAAGTCGGCATCGGCCGCATGGTCCAGTAAGGATACACCCATGGAAGGGACGTTGAAAATACAGCCCTCGGCGGTGGCACCCATCGTTCCGGAATAATTTACGCAGATAGCCATATTCCCCCCGTGGTTGATACCGGAGACTAACAGATCGGGCTTGCGCTCCATAACCTCATTAATCGCTAATTTAACGCAATCAACCGGTGTCCCGGTGCAACTATAGATGGTAAGTCCTTCCTCCTTTTTCAACAAGGTATACTTGATAGGAACTAAGGATGTAATGGCACTACCCATCCCGGAACGAGGTCCATCAGGAGCGAATACCACCAAATCGCCTAGATCTTTCAGGCACTCAATCAATTCGTTAATACCTTTGGCCCATACGCCATCATCATTCGTGATCAGAATCAACGGTCTCTCGTTTGTCATATCGTTTTATCCTTATAGTTGTCGTACAAAGGTAACAATAATTTGCGAACAATGGTTGGGGTGTGAGGGGTGGGAGTTGTCCTTTCGCCTAATCAGTTGTTGATCAGGCGAAAGGTCTCAGATTATTATAGTTTCTCTATTTCTTCTATGGAGAGGCCGGTGGCAAAGGCGATTTGCTCTATACTAACTCCTAATTTCTTAAGATTAAGTGCTATGGAGTGTTTCTCTTCCTGTCGTCCTTCAGCTTTTCCTTCGGCTTTTCCTTTTTGCAATCCTTTTTCCATGCCTTCTTCCATCCCTTTTTTCATGCCTTTCTCGACGGCGAAGTCCAAGGTGTTATAATAATCATTATACATCTTCCACTCCGCCTCGTACTGCGCCCGTTGTTTGGGGGTGAGGTTCGCCATCGATCCGATGCGCTCCAGTCGCTCGAATATGGCCTTGCGTGCCTTGAATGGCATTCTGTCTAATGTGTCCATATGCTTTAGTACATAAATCCAACGTTCAAAATCTGTCTCGCATTCTTCCTCCTCTTTGTTGAATCGAGGAAGCTCAATATAGATCTGGCGGAACTTGGGGTTGAATACCTGTCCGGTCTCTCGGTCCGCCAGCACGATGTCCCTTCGGAACTTTCCTTCGTTCCTGTTATTGTTTGGCCTGTTCTTCTCATCCAGCGTGAAGTTCAAGAAGAAGACGCCGTACACAGCCGCCAGCTCATAGTCCCATGTTCCCTTTATCCCCTGTTCCACCACCGAGTGCGAGAGGTAATACAAGGCCCTGTCTTTGAAGTGGGGCTGTTCCCTGTTCTGCATCTCGATTATGATCCGCTCGCCTTTGTCGGTCTCGCAATGGATGTCAAAGATGACTTTCCTACCTTGCTCTGTCTCGGGCAATCGCTCATTGTTCATGATTCTCAAGTCCTTGATCGTATGCTCCCCTTCGAGGAGGTCGTTCAGGAACTCGATTAAAATGTCCTTGTCCATTTCCCTACCGAATATGTGCTTGAAGCCGAAATCGGTGAAGGGATTGATAAATTTTCCCATAGTGTTTATAGGTTTTAGTGATTAATAATGAATAATAGTATAATGAGACGGGGCACCCTGTCTTCCGGTTGTAAAGATACTACTTTTTTAATAGGATAGGCATCGTTTTAGCTTTTAAGAAAACACGTACGAGTTTTTTGAGAGGCATAATGTAACCACTATATGGGTGATTTCAAACAGATTTATCTGTCATGTGAACGGCTGTTCTGTTGACTTTTTGCTTGATATAAGCCGTATATTGTGACGAGGGCTTTTGGCGAGTCTTTACATCTAGCGTCCGTGGAGTGACCATAAGTGCCGTTTTTCCGTGCGAAAGTCGGGTTTTTCGTGTGCGATAGGTGCCGAAAGCTTGCACCACTAGTGGTATCGGGTAACGTCGGTAGTGCCGTTGGACATCGTGAGTAGTCAAGAATAGGGTTATAAGCGGTCGTGAATGGGCTCTAGCACGGTTATAACCCTATTATAACCCCATAAAATGCCCCAAATACCGGATGAGATATGAATTATGATGAATTAATTTCGCTAGAATGAAAGGCTGTTTTTAGATAGTGCTCTATTAGACAGTTGTTTGCTGTTTTTTCCTTGCGAATTTGAGAGCGTACTGTACTTATGCTCGAGAAATTCGATTCTCCGTGAGTTCAGTATACAAAATGTCAGAATGTCATTTGTCGTAAATCGGTTCTTAATGTATGAATATATTTTAAATGTACGTGCGTACCTTAATATAATAGTTATAATAAATAGGATGGAAAAATGACTAGTGAAAATGATCGTTTAAATCTGTCATTTGCAAAGGTACGCGTTTCTTTGATACCTGCAACCCTTCTTTGTTATTTTTTTCATCTCTTATTCGCTTTCTTATCAACAGGATAGCCTAGTAGCAACGAAAGGCTTGTTTCCTCTTACGAACCCTCCGATCATACCCTTTAAAAACGCAAGATTTAAACGATCGTTTAGACTAGTCGTTTTCATGGCTGGTCGGAATGTTTCGGATTTTATAAGTGATTGATTATCTTAATAAACACTAGTATTAATATTAATTTAAGTATTATGAACAAAAAGTTTTCTACTCTTTTGGCAGGTATGGCGCTGTTGAGTGCTATGTCTGTTAATGCGCAGGTACAGCCGGGAGTGGTAATTCCGGTAGAGTCCGGAGTTACTAATATTCCTCGACTGGCAGAAATGGCTTCTCTACAAGGCAAGAAATTAAAGCTGGGGGTAAATGAGGAGTTATACCAATTGCAGGTGAAATATGGACCAAGTCAGGCACAGACAGGTGTGCTAGCTATGGATGAGGACGGTAAGCTTTATGTAGCGGATCCTACGACTCTTGACGCTACAGGAATGGCTAATACACTTTGGTGTGTGACGGTTTCAGCGCAAGAGAATGGCCAAGCTCCTAAGTTTGACTTCGAGAATAGAGCTACCGGAATGATCTTGGATATTGCGACGAACAATATTACCGCTGTAGGTACACCGGTGGACGCTATCGTAGGTGGTGACGTTAGTGGTTGGGCTTTCTCTCGTTCTTATGAAAGTTTGGAGGCTGGTAAGGCATTGTTCTCTTATATCAGTGCGGAAGAGATTCTTGGTATTAAGGTCGCTGATAATGGAGCTGTACAAGTAGCGAAAGTCAAAGCTAATGAATACAATCGTGATGAGAATAAGTATAGTACAATAAATAACTATTTCTCTGAATTCTCATTATATTCTCCGGCAGAATTTTATTTGACCGCTACCGAGTTGAATACGATCTTTGGTACGTACGATGACGAGAAGCATGGTATTAAGTTGGGTTTTGACAAGGATGTTTTAGGCACGGATATACCTAACCCATTCAATGCGCAGAGTTTTTACGCGACTCAAGCTTCTTGGGCGAGTGGAACATTGGCTGATGATGGTGCGGGGAATACTCCAGCTGTTTCAAGAGTTCCTTATCTAAACGTAAGACAAAAGGATAAAGAAGCTTATCTTCGTGTAGATACTGCTTACACAAATGAGAAAGGTGTTCCTTTCTTGGCTTATAAATGGGTGTCTGAATGGAAGGATGTGAATTCTACTTCAACTTCAAATACGGAGGTTGAATATGATGATGCTTCTCAGTACTTAATGAGATCAAACTTAAAAAATCAATATAAGTTCTTGTTCGTTTATACTCCGAAGAACGACAACTTGAAGATCTACATCCATACGGTGACCAATAAGGATATAAATGATGCTGACGCTTACTGGTATTCTACTACTACTAAGGGTTCTAACTGGCGTGTTTCTTTGCAAGACTTGATTGCTAATCAGACTCGTATCTTGACGGTAGATGAGAAACAGCAGAACACGACAATCACTCTTGGATATAAATCTTGTGGTGCGGTGACTCCGACTCGTACTTCTTTAGCTGATGGTGTTTATTTTATCCAAAACTCTAAAGGACAGTATTTAGCTTCTCCAATTCATAAGAATGGGGATATCGAATGGGTAACAGTGAACGACAAGCAGGATGTTAATCATATGCCGGCGTTCCAATGGGTTGTTTTGAAGACTAATCCAGCGGATAAGAATAATGTGTCTTCAATCCAGATTTGGAACCGTGAATTTGCAACTAAGGGTGTTAATTCTGCGGCTAGCATTCAGCTAAATACTCCGGCAGATAAGGATTATTATTATGTAACTAAAGATGTTATTGTAGATGGTTCTACTAAGCTTATCGCAAATGATAAATTGACAATCAAGGAGGTTGAAGCAAAATATCAGAGCGATAAATATTTAGGTTATAAGAAGATCGCTAAGAATGATTTGTTGGTGAACAAGTATACATTCAACTATTATCATCCGTATTCATCAGATAAGTTTATCGCTCAGTCTGAGAAAGACTCTGTCTTGACTGTATTGGATGGTAAAGATGCGTTTGTACTTGATACCGTTCAGTATAATCGTGCGACTGGTGCTGATGAGGCTTATGGCTATGTGATTCCGAGTAAAGACATTCAGAAACGTCTTCCGAACTTAGTTCAGCTTTATAGAACTGTATATACTGCGATGAAGGGTGATTTGAATTGGGCTATCAATAAGGAAGATAAGTTTAACGTAAGTAAGTATTTCGGAGCAACTGCTGAGGGAAATACAAAAGCTACGCCGTTCTTCTTCAAGGAAAATAACTGTATTGATGGTGTTCATTATTATGCGATCCTTTCAACACAGTGGGATTCCAACAAGAAGGTTTATACGATTGTAGAAAGAGATAATGACAAAGCCGGTGTTTCTGATTACGATGGAAACGCTACTTTGAAAGCTCAGATCTTAAGTGAGACTCGTACGTCCGCTTTCGCTATCGCTCCGGATAACTCTCCGTTATATCGTCGTTTCAACAATGTCGCTCTTGGTGAAAGCGCTACTGATGCCGCTGATAGCTTGGTATTTGTAGAGAAGTATCGTAAGGAGTATTTGATGGATGAGATGAACCCTAGCTTCATGGATAAAGATAATGAGGTAGACTACTTAGGTATATGGAGCAAAGAGCATGCGAAGGGTAATTTGGCTATGCGTGTTGATACCGCATGGTTGAACCGTGGCGCAGGTAATGTTAAACCTCAATACTTGATTTCTGTAGCTCGTGATGATCAAGGTGCTATTGAGACAATTCCTTGTGATGAGGCTGATGACAAACACTTCTATATTGACGAGAAGGGCAACGCTCATAAGACAGATAAATGGAATTGTCAACACGCAAAACAAGGTCGTGCAGGCTTCGCTTATGGTAAATATTTAGTAAGTTTCGCTGACTCTGCTAGAATGGAAGATAGTCAGAAACAACCGTGGATGGATATCGTAAATGGTTATACTCGCGTTGGTTTCGTGAAAGCCGTTCACGCTGGTGATAGCTTGTTTATCTTGGTTAATGAGTTCAAGAACATGAAACCGGCTGATTTGGATACTGCTGAGATCGTGAAGGCTTATAAAGCTGCCAAGATCAATACTCAATACATTGTTAATTTGCAAGGTGATCAACACAAGAATGTTACTTGGTCTTTCCGTTATGTAAATCCGGAGAATGCTGGTAAGGTAACAGAGGAAGGTGATGATAATGCGTTTATGTTTGAGTCAAATGTTTACACAGATAGTCAAACATCAACTCCTTCTGTAGATTATGCGGAAGGTGCAGAGAAGAATATTCCGTTAGGAAATGTTCACGCAAAATTGAATAACGCAATCGCTCCTATGTATGCGGCTTGGTTGAAGATGCAAAATGGTTGCTTGGTATTGACTCGTTATGATTCAGACTTTAACTCATCTAAGACTGGTGGTGATGCCGCTTTAGTATTCAACGTAGCTCAGAAGACAGATGAAGATGGCATGGTAACTTCTAATGATGAAGTATCTGTAGAAGGCGTATCCGTAGTATCCGGTAACGGTGCTGTAACTGTTCAAGGCGCTGCTGGTAAGTCTGTCGTAATCACTAACATTTTAGGTAAGGTAGTCGCTGAGACAATTCTTACTTCCGATAACGCTACAATCTCCGTACCTGCTGGTATCGTAGCCGTAGCTGTTGATGGTGAGGAAGCTGTTAAGGTGGTTGTTAAATAATTAAACAACAATAGATAGGTCAAGAGATGGGGAATATCCCATCTCTTCCTTTTAAAAGATATATAATTCTGAAATTCCCGTGCGGAGATAGATTCTTCAAGTACACTGCGATGGTAGAACATGCGGGAGTATTAATACTAAAGTAATAAATTAAAAGCTCATCCGTAAGTACTTCCGTGAGGATGGAAGCGGATAAAAGACAAGAGGGAACGGCATTTTGCTGTTCCCTCTTATTCTTTAAAATTCGCCATGACGATATTCCGCAAGTCGAAACCGAATTGAATATACTCATCCTCAGTGATTTGCCTCTCTGTTGTCAGGATGATTAACGCATGCCCTCGATAGTTGTTTCTGTAAGGGGGATGGAAATGGTTGTAACGGTTTTCGAAGAAGCCGCATTTTTTATAGAACTTTAATCGCTTGGAGGAAATTTCATCCGTAATAGGATCGATCTCTAATAAGATGATCTTATTCAGGCGTTTATTAAAATCCTCCAGCAATAAACCGCCGTATCCTTGTCCCCTAAAGTTCTCATGAATGGCGAAATGTTCGATATATACATAGGTGCTAAAATCCCAGTATGAGATAAAGCCGATAAAGAGGTTATCTTTCAGATAAGCCACTAGATGATAGTTGGGAGATTGGAAGGCCTGTTCTTGTTGTTCTTCTGTTCGTTGCTCAAATAGAGGGAAACTTGCCGTATATATTTGCTCAAAGGTAGGATAGAGAGGATCTTGCTTTTGCGTTATTTCTAGTATGTCCATATGACTTCGCTTTATTTTGATGCGAAGATAATAATCTAAAAACATTGTCATGTCATATTAAAGCTTTATTTTTGGATGATCTTATAATTAAGATATTGTATACGATGATAGCGTGGTTTCGTTATATATGTTTAATTGTTAGCCTTATAATCACTATGCCGGAATTACTTTCGGCACAACGTCTGGTTTCTCAACGTCAAGAGGATGTAGAGGCCGGTCTTTTATATAACGAGAGCGTCTACATCCTATCTAATTATTCTTGTCTATCCTCCAATTCCCCGGAAAAACTTTCTTTGGACGAGTTATTGCGGAAGCAGATCGAAGGCTTTTATTTCTATTTGAAGCGGGATACGGAGACAAATGTATTGTTACTAAGGAAACCTGATGGTACGTTTACTCCTTTTAGTGAATCATTGGAAGCCATTAAGACGGCCTTGGACGCGGACCCGGATAAGGTTATGACGCTTTTCCTTGATTTTTATGTGGAGACGGAGCTGGAATCCTCTTTTAAGGAAATCGGCTTGATGGAGTATGTACTTGAGTATGATACGAAAAACGGATGGCCATCCCTGAAAAATATGTTGAGTTCCGGAAAGCGACTGGTCGTTTTCGAGGTTCAGAAACATTTGAACAGTCCTTCATGGTTGCATAATATGAGGGATTTCGTGGAGCATACGGACGCTGATTGGGGAAACCAACCGGAAGGGGTTGAGAGTTTTGATGAGCGGCTGAAAAAGAATTTGTCTTTATTTACCGGATATAAGTTCTTGGAGACTTCCCGGGGAAATAGTAATGATATCTCGGCTTTAGCCCGGCAGACACCTTATTTAATAGAATCGTTTAAAAGAGCGTGGATCCGGGATGGAAGGGTTCCTAATTTTGTCTTGGTAGATAAGTATTACGCATGGTTAGATGTCTCGTTGGTTACTTTCCGGAATTTCGATATCATTTACGGCGCGGTTACGAATAACAATGAGTTGCTTAACTACGTGAATTGGGATGGGATGTCTAATTATACGACGGGTAAATATTGCTTTCCGCTAGAGCCCGGAGCCGAGTTGATGCTTTCCCCGATCTCTCCGGGCTATCGGATAGAGCCGGCTACGGTTTATGTCTCCGGTACCCAAAGGAAGGCTTTCGCCGGCGATTTTAAGGCTAGACCTTTGCGGATTGACGAGGATATAGAGATTTATTTACCGTTTGAGGGCGATGAGAAAGATGGTTCGTCCAATCATAATCTCACGGTATCTAGGAATGTCGAGTTTATTCAGGACCCTATACGGGGGCAGGTCGCTTCCTTGGAGAATCAGGCCCGTGTGGATTTACCGACCGCTTCGGAACTTTATATGCGGGATCATGATTTCACTGTCGGCGTTTGGTTGAAAATACCTAAGTACCTGCCGGAGAAGGAGGATTATTGTATTCTGGGAGCTAAGAACAGTACTTATCAACAAGCGTTGCATCTGTTGATACGGAATCGGAAACCGTATATGGGATTCTTTAACAACGATCTGGTTGGTAACACGGAGATCGAGCCGGGCAAATGGTATAATGTCGTATGGCGGTATAATAAGCGGAATGGGGAGCAGGCTATATTCGTAAATGGAAAACTGGACGCGATCTCTTTTGATCGTCCGGCTTATCTGGGTAGTGATAGCTTATATGTCGGTTTCGTGAATTTCAGCCAGTCCTCGAACTTCGTGGGTGTGCTGGATAATCTTTGTATTTGGTCTCGTGTGTTGAGCGATAAGGAGATATTGGGATTGAGCAACCAGTTATTAGATTTACATATATCGAATGCGATTACTTGGTTGGATGTCCTTGGAATTGGGTTGATTTTGATGGCTCTGGTCTCGATAGCTTATCTAGGCTATCGGAAGGTGAAAGAAAAGCCAAGGCAGGATGAGGCTGATGCGGGAACGGTTGCGGAGGAGGGAATCGAGGAGCCGGATCGTTCTTCGCAAGAGATGCCGGAGGAGATCGAGAAGGTTCCGGTTCTGCGCAATTATATCCGATTGTTTGGAGAGTTCTATGTGTTGGACCGGGATGGAAATGATATAACCTCTCTATTTACCCCCAAATTAAAACAGCTGTTTATCTTGATTATGCTTCACTCTTCCCGTGGAGGTTTCGGGATATCGAGCAAGGACTTGACACGGATGATTTGGGGGAATGACAACCCCTCGAAAAGTACGAAGAGCCTTCGAAGCGTATCTATATTGAAACTCCGGAAGATATTGGAACGTATCGATACGGTCGAGGTTCTATTTAACGCGAATCGATATATTCTCCAGCTTTCGGAAGATGTCTATTGCGATTATTTGGCTTGTTTGGATTGGCTGAAAGATAAACGGGTACGGACTCAGCCGGACTTTGAATATTTCTATGATATTATCAGCAAAGGAGAAGTGTTCAAAGGGGAATCGTTTGATTGGATGGATGATTTTAAAAGTTATATCTGTAATAGTACGGTGGATGTCTTGTCTCGCTTTATCGACACTTACTCGATCGAGGATGAGGCGGATCGGGTGATCCAGATAGCAGACCAGATCCTTCTGAACGATCCTTGCAACGAGGAGGCTTTGCTCTATAAGATCAAAGCCTTGATTTACCAGAACAACTTCAAATTGGCCCGTTATGTGTACGACCGCTTTTGCGCTTTATACCAAGAGATGTATGGCGAGGCTTTCCCCTCTTCTTTTGAGCAGGTCGTACCGTCTTCGCTGATGAGTCAGCAATCTCCCCAGTAATATTATAGTGTGCCTGCTCATTGGCAGGACTGTGCCATCGCTATTGTCACACCTGTGCCATCGTTGTGGCAAGACCGTGCCACCGTTATGGCATGCCTGTGCCATCCGTGTGGCACTCCTCTGGCATTACAGTGACAAATGTATGCACCCCACTGATAGCGATCCTTTCGAATAGGGAGGCAGGTGCTATGCCTCTGACTTATCGAAGATTTTTATAAATATTTCTTGATTTATTTATGTCGCTGTTATTGCGTGAATTATGCTTTGTGCGGATATGAAATTTGCCTTAAATTAGCCCTAGGTTAATGCCTTGTTTAGCGTTCGTTAACTCATGGTTTACTGCTCCTCCCTATATTCGCTCTCGTTGTTTCGCACGAGGAAGCGAAGTTGTGTTTTACTATATATATTTTTTTTTCGACTTTAAATTTAATACTATGAGTAACACTATGTCTGACAAGAATTCGGTGAACTTCACACGTAGGGAGTTCTTAGGTACAGTAGCTGCAGCGGCGGCGTTTACAATCGTACCTCGTTCCGTTTTGGGTGGACCCGGCTATACGGCACCTAGCGATATGGTCAATTTGGCCGGTATCGGTGTGGGTAGCCAAGGTGGTGGCGATATACAGAATATCGCTACTCCGGATGTACCTATTAAAAGGAGACCTTTTGGTGGAGGCGGTATGCTGATGCAACCTTATGCATTCAGCCACCCAGACGGGAACGAAGAGCGTCGGATAATCCTGTGCAAATGGGAGATGCGGAGAAACAATCGTTTAAGCATGCGAATATTTATGCGCTATGTGATGTAGACCACGATTACTCCGGACATATCTTAGCGGGATACCCGAAAGCGAAGAAATACACCGACTTCCGGGAAATGATCGACAAGGAGAAAGAGATCGATGCGGTATTGATCGGTACTCCGGACCACACCCATGCGGTTATTGCCGCTTATGCGATGAAAGCTGGTAAGCATGTATTTGTAGAGAAGCCGATGGCTAAGACGATTTATGAGACCCGTTTTTTGAGGGATCTGGCAAAGCAAACCGGTGTTGTTACCCAGATGGGTAACCAAGGGCATAATATTGAAGGGACTATGCAGACGGTCGAATGGATTCAAGGTGGTGTGATCGGTGACGTAAGGGAAGTTCATTTGTGGACAAACCGTCCGATGTGGCGCCAAGGTTATTTTGATCGTCCGGCGGGAGTGGATATACCGTCTAATCTTAACTATGACGTGTGGTTGGGTCCGGCCCCTGATAAACC
>OMEI01001112.1_pt1 | contig 11036 bp, 5 predicted proteins | sample 1645381 | NCBI WGS metagenome assembly OMEI01 (sample SAMEA103958119, study PRJEB25191) | human gut metagenome | biome: human-associated habitat [ENVO:00009003]; feature: intestine environment [ENVO:2100002]; material: feces | place: Germany | collected 2013/2015 | reverse complement strand
AGAATGTTGTGTCCTTTCAGCTCACGGGCTGAAATATCCCTCATAGGCGGCTCCTTTCATCGTTCCTGGTCTCTCTGACGCTTTTTCTGCCATGCCTCCAGCAGCTTGATGATGGTTTCCTGCATCCGCTGGGGCGTATAGCTTTTAGGGAAATACTTCCGCAAAGTGTCAGAGGTAAATGTCACCCGGTCCAGATCACTTTTCTTTTCCTCACCCATGATGACACGCATCATATCGAGGGTCAGATGCCCCTCCTGGCTATATTTCTTGAGCCGCTGGGCTTGGGAAAGGGAAGGGGTAGCCTGTTCGCTGTCCATCGCGTCCAGCAGGTCTACCTGTTCCTCCTTTTTGAGAAAGGACAGCTCATAGGCAGGGTTCAGGGCAATCTTCTTTTCATCCACCATATCCATCAATTCAGGAATCAGCTCTGTCAGACGGATATAACGCTGTACCTGCCGTTGGCTTTCGCCAGCTTGATCTGCAACCTTTTGAATAGAGGTCTGCGACTTCTCGCCAACTTGGCGAGAAGTTAAATCGGTTCGTGCGCCCTGATGTTTGACAGCCTCCAGCTTCATTTTGTAGGCAAAAGCCCTTTCGCTTGGAAGAAGGCTTTCTCGCTGCAAGTTGCTGTCAACCATAATGATCGTGGCGGCATCATCATCCAAATCCCGAATAATGACAGGCATGGTCTCTTTTTCTGCCAGCTCACTGGCTCTGCGCCGCCTGTGTCCGGCTACCAGCTCATAGCCGCCCTCAGGGTCTGGTCGGGCAATCGCCGGAACCAGAACGCCATACTGCTTGATACTGTCAGCAGTCTCCATCATGGCTTCGTCATCCTTGACTTTGAATGGATGGTTCCTAAAGGGATGCAGTTCAGACAGCGGAATTTCCTGAATCTTTTCCAGCTTTGCATCCTGGCGGCCTTCTTCGGTGGAAAACAGATCATCTACCGAGGCCAGCTCTATTTTTTTCGCGCTGCTTTTCAAGTTTCAACACCTCCTTCGTCAGATTTTTGTAGCCCTCAGCCACCTTGCCGCTGGGATCATGGGCAAAAATGCTTTTTCCCTCGGCGCTGATTTCCTTAGCCCGGACAGAATGGGGGATCTCTGTGCCGAATACTTTGATTTTGCCGCCATAAGTCTCCCGCAGGAGCGCGGAGATCTCTTTGGCAAAGTTGGTTCGGCTGTCCACCATCGTCAGCAGGATACCGTCTATCTGGAGCTTGGGGTTGATCTGCCGCTTTACCTTGTTTACCGTGGAGAGCAGCTGTTCCAGCCCTTTGGCGGGCAGATACTCCGCCTGAACGGGAATAATGATCCTGTTCGCAGCGGCCAGCGCATTGACCGTGAGCATCCCCAGGGAGGGCTGACAGTCGATGAGGATATGGGAGTATTGCCCCTTCAGCGTGTCCAGATATTGCCGCAAGATAGTCTCACGGCTCATGGCGTTTACCAGAGAAACCTCCATACCGGAAAGCTGAATATCCGCAGGCATCAGGTCAACGCCTTCTGCATGATGCAGAATACCTTCTCCGGGGCGTATAGGCTGATCCATCAGAATTTTGCCCATTGCATCCGACAGTGTAAATGGCAGTTTGTCCGGTTGCGGATTTCCCAAGCTGATTGTCAGGCTTCCTTGTGGGTCCCCGTCGATCAAAAGCACTTTCTTTCCGGCCTGTGCCAGACCTATTCCCAAATTGGCACAGGTTGTTGTTTTGCCAACGCCGCCTTTCTGGTTGGCAATGGCAATGATTTGTGTATTCAAATAAACCTCCTCCTTCTACAAAAAATATCCCTATTCCGAAAAATAGGGATGAAAAAAGCCGCTTACTCAAATAAATGAATAAACGGCTATGTAAGAAATATTCGATTGTAAGTAAAGTTTTATATCACTGCAAAATACCGAAGTGCATCTTTGATTGCTTCTACCTTTTCTGGTGTCGGATGCTTCCTCGGCTGTTTCAATTCTTCTACCGCATTAGGAGCATCATACATTGGCAAGCCTAAATCTCTCTTTACCTCTGCGATATATGCGGTATGTACTTTGAAGCCGTATTTCGCTTCTATGTACTCCTTAATCATTTTGTAGGTCACTTTTTCTTTGGGCTTGTACGCTTCGGCTCTTTTAGCAATACTATCTACCGGAATCTTGCCCTCGCCCTCTCCAAACTCCACATCAATGTGGATATAACTGTCGGCTTTTTTGTGGGATAAAAGAACTACCGTCTCGACGTGTGCGGTGTGGGGGAACATATCTACGGGTTGGATTTTTTGGGCTTTGTAGGGGCTGTTTTGGGTTAGGTAGGCTAAATCTCTTGCCAATGTTTCGGGGTTGCAGGAAACATAGACAACCTTTTTCGGAGACATTTTGATTAGTGAGTCGAGAAATTTTCGGTCACTGCCGGCTCTTGGCGGATCCATGAACACAACATCGGGCTTTTCGTCCTCGTCTGCAGCTTCTCTCATGAACTCGCCCGCATCGGCTTTGTAGAAACGGATATTTTTCAGATTATTTGCTCTTGCATTTACGATTGCATCCCTCACGGCATCGCCGTTAAGTTCTGCACCGATAACATTGCCTGCACCGTTTTTGGCGGCAACTATGCCGATTGTGCCGATTCCGCAGTAGGTGTCAAGCACGGTTTCGTTGCCTTTGAGATTTGCAAATTCAATTGCTTTGCCGTACAAAACTTCGGTTTGAACGGGGTTAATTTGGTAAAAGCTTTTCGGCGAAATTCTGAACCTGCAACCGCAGAGAATATCCTCAATATAACCCTTGCCGTACAGCACTTTCTGATTGTCACCGAGTACAAGGTTGGTGCGGTAGGAGTTTATATTTTGCACAATGGTTGTGATTTCGGGAAACTGTTTCAGAATCGCTTTTACAAAATTGTTTTTTGACGGAAAAACAGGTGTACCTGTCACAAGCACAAGCATAATCTGATTTGTTGCAAAGCCTCTTTTCACAAGAATGTGACGGAGAAAACCTTTGCCTGTGTCCTCGTTATAGGTTGTCATTCTGAAAGAGGGGAGAAGCTTGCGTACTGCAACGATGATTTTGTCGGCAATAACATCCTCTGTCTGACAGCTGTCAATTCCGACAACATGATGACTGCCCGACTGATACACACCCGAAATAATTTTGCCCTTTTTGTCCGTATAAAAAGCCGCCTGAACCTTGTTGCGGTAGTGGTAGGGAGTTTTCATTCCGATAATTTTTTCAACGGTGCAAAATCGTTTGAGAAGTTTTTCGACTTTCCTCTGCTTGAATTCAAGCTGTTCGGGATATGACAGATTTTGCAGTTGACAACCGCCGCATTTTTTGTAAACGGGACAGCTTTGTTTGTTGGTTTCAGGTCTGTTACTCATAATATTTCCTCACATTTTATTGCATTGTATATATCCTTTATTTTATCATCAATCATATTGATATGCAACAGAAACAAACCCTAAATGACAAAGAAAAACGCAGGAGGGAAATCCGCTCCTGCGCTTTCTGATTATTAACCGGTATATCGAAAAATTGAGGATTATCAGGTTATTTGTAATCAATTAAAGATTTGTGTATCCCATAAGGCTTTCGTCAACCTCTTTGGCAACATCTCTGCCCTCACGAATCGCCCAGACAACAAGTGACTGTCCTCTGTGCATATCGCCTGTAACAAACACATTTTCAACATTTGTCTTGTGTGAGCCTTCTGCCGTTGCAACATTGGTTCTTGCGTTTGTTTCAACACCGAATGCCTTGGTTACATAGTTTTCACTGCCGAGGAATCCTGCCGCAATGAGTACGAGTTCAACATCAACCTTGTATTCTGAGCCTTCAACCTCTTTCATCATAAGTCTGCCTGTTTTAGCATCCTTTTCGGGTTTGAGCTTAACAAGCTCCGCACCTACAAGATTACCGTTTTTGTCAGCGATGAACTGCTTAACGGTTGTCTGATAAACTCGTGGATCGTGACCGTAAACTTCAATAGCCTCTTCCTGACCGTAGTCTGTTTTGCAGACTCTCGGCCATTGCGGCCATGGGTTATCGGCACTTCTTGTGTCGGGAAGTTTAGGCATCATTTCAAGCTGAAGAACGGATTTTGCACCGTGTCTGATGCTTGTGCCGACGCAGTCGTTACCTGTGTCACCACCGCCGATTACCATTACATTCTTGCCTTTTGCGCTGATGAATGTACCCTCTCTGAGGTTGCAGTCGAGAAGTGACTTTGTTGTTGATTTGAGGAAGTCAACGGCAAAGTGAATGCCGTTAGCCTCTCTGCCGGGAACTTTGATATCTCTCGGATTTGATGCACCGCAAGCAAGGATTACACGGTCAAAGTCCTTGAGAATTTCGCTTGCTTTGATGTCTTTGCCGACATTTGAGCAGGTTTCAAAGGTTACGCCTTCTTCTTCCATAATGTTAATCTTGCGTTCGATAACATCTTTTTCAAGCTTCATATTCGGAATGCCGTACATAAGCAGACCGCCTACTCTGTCATTGCGTTCAAATACCGTTACAGAGTGACCGCGCTGATTGAGCTGGTCGGCAGCGGCAAGTCCCGATGGACCCGAACCGATGATTGCAATTTTCTTGCCTGTTCTTACCTTTGGAATTCTTGCGTCTGCAAGACCTTCTTCATAAGCATTTTCAATGATTCCGTATTCGTTGGCTCTTACGCTGACAGCGTCACCGTTTGCACCGCAGGTGCATGCCTTTTCACAGAGAGCGGGACATACACGGGATGTGAATTCGGGGAAGTTGTTTGTAACTTTAAGACGGTTGTAAGCCTGTTCCCAGTTGCCCTTGTAGATGAGGTCATTCCATTCGGGAATGAGGTTGTTAAGCGGACAGCCCGAGAATGCAGAACCAATCTGCATTCCTGCCTGACAGAAAGGCACACCGCAGTCCATGCATCTTGCACCCTGTTTTTGCTGATCCTCTTTGCTGAGGGGATCGTGAAATTCGTCAAAATTTTTGATTCTTTCTTTTACGGAGTATGCCGGGGCATCCTCACGCTTATATTCCATAAATCCTGTTGGTTTTCCCATAAATATCCCCTCCTTATTTATTATTCACAATTTCGTAGAAAGCTTCAATCTGTGCCTGCTCGTTTGTAAGACCTTTTTCTTCATAAGCGGCAATTGCAGCCATCATTCTCTTGTAGTCGTGCGGAATAATCTTCTTGAATTTTGGAAGATACTCGTCAAAGTTATCAAGGATTTTCTTGCCTCTCTGTGAACCTGTTGCTGCAACATGTTCTTCTATAAGCGTTTTGAGTTCGATTATATCGTACTTTTCTGTTACCTCAGAGAAGAGAACCATTTCTTTGTTGAGCTTTGTGTAAAGATCTCTTTCTTCATCAAGAACATAGGCAACACCGCCTGACATACCTGCTGCAAAGTTTTTGCCTGTTTTGCCTATAACAACAACTCTGCCGCCTGTCATATATTCACAACCGTGGTCGCCGACACCCTCAACAACTGCTGTTGCGCCTGAGTTTCTTACGCAGAAACGCTCGCCTGCAACACCGTTGATAAATGCCTTGCCGCTTGTTGCACCGTAAAGTGCAACATTACCGATGATGATGTTGTTACCTGCGTCAAATGTTGAGTTCTTCGGAGGATAAACTACCAGCTTACCGCCTGAAAGTCCCTTGCCGAAGTAGTCGTTTGAGTCGCCCACAAGTTCAAGTGTGAGTCCCTTTGGAATGAATGCGCCAAAGCTCTGACCGCCCGAACCGTTGCAGACTACTGTAAATGTGTCGTCATCAAGGTTGTTGTAATGCTTTCTTGTAACCTCAGAACCGAAGATTGTACCGAATGAACGGTCAGTGTTCTTAACATTGACTTCAACCTTTTTCTTTGTGCCTTTTGCAAGAACCTTTGCAAATTCTTTGCAGAGGATTCTTTCGTCAAGTGTTGATTCAAGCTTGAAATCATAAAGGCTCTTTTTGTTGTATTCAACCTTTTCCGAAACAAAGGTTGTATCAAGAATGTTAGAAAGGTCAACCTCGGCAGCCTGTCCTGTGATGCCTTCTTTTCTCTTGATGAGGTCAATTCTTCCGACAAGCTCATCAACGGTTTTTACACCGAGCTTTGACATATATTCACGAAGTTCGCTTGCTACAAACTTCATAAAGTTTATTACATATTCGGGCTTGCCGCAGAATCTTTTTCTGAGCTCGGGGTTCTGTGTGGCAACACCGAACGGGCAAGTATCAAGGTTACATACTCTCATCATTGCACAACCGAGAGTTACAAGCGGAGCAGTTGCAAAACCAAATTCCTCTGCACCGAGCATTGCGGCAATTGCAACATCACGGCCGTTCATAAGCTTACCGTCGGTTTCAATAACAACTTTGTTACGAAGGTCGTTCATAATGAGCGTCTGATGAGCCTCGGCAAGACCGAGTTCCCACGGCAGACCTGCATTGTAGATTGAGTTTCTCGGAGCAGCGCCTGTACCGCCGTCATAACCTGAAATAAGGATTACGCCTGCACCTGCTTTTGCAACGCCTGCGGCAACCGTACCTACACCGCATTCCGAAACGAGCTTAACAGAGATTCTTGCGTCTTTGTTAGAATTTTTGAGGTCGTAGATAAGCTGTGCAAGGTCCTCGATTGAGTAAATGTCGTGGTGTGGTGGGGGAGATATGAGCGATACACCCGGTGTTGAATGACGGGTTTTTGCAATCCAGGGATAAACCTTTTTGCCCGGAAGATGTCCGCCTTCGCCCGGCTTTGCACCCTGAGCCATTTTAATCTGAATTTCGTTTGCAGATGTGAGGTATCTTGATGTAACACCGAAACGACCTGACGCAACCTGCTTGATTGCAGAACATCTGTCAACCTTCTGTCCTTTTGTGAGAAGTCGTTCAAGGCTTTCGCCGCCCTCACCGGAGTTTGACTTGCCGTGAAGCTGATTCATTGCAATCGCAAGTGTTTCGTGAGCCTCCTGTGAGATTGAACCGTAGGACATAGCGCCTGTCTTGAAACGCTTTACGATTGAATCAACGCTTTCAACCTCATCAAGCGGAACAGGAGTTTCTGCAAAGTTGAAGTCGAAAAGACCTCTGATATTTACAGGATCCATTTCTTCGGAAATCATATGAGAATACTTTTTGTAAAGCTCATAGTCGCCTGTTCTTGTTGCCTGCTGGAGCATATATATAGTCTGCGGATTGTAGAGGTGTTCCTCTTTGCCGCTTCTGAACTTGTGTGAACCACGGGATTCAAGCTCATCGCTTACACCGAGGTCAAGCGGATCAAATGCCGCTGTGTGAAGTTTGTCAACATTCTTTTCGATATCCTTGATTGTGATACCGCCGATTCTGCTGACTGTGCCTGTGAAGTATTCGTCAATAACATCCTTGCCGATACCGATAGCCTCAAAAATCTGTGAGCCCTGATATGACTGGATTGTTGAAATACCCATTTTTGACGCAATCTTTACGATGCCGTGGAGAACTGCGCTGTTGTAATCGTCAACTGCTGCGTAGTAGTCCTTGTCAAGAAGGTCGTCACCGATAAGCTCGTGGATTGTTTCCTGAGCAAGATACGGGTTGATTGCACTTGCACCGTAGCCGAGAAGTGTTGCAAAATGATGAACTTCTCTCGGCTCACCGCTTTCAAGTATCATTGCAAGTGAGGTTCTCTTCTTTGTTGCAACAAGGTGCTGATGAAGAGCGGATACTGCAAGAAGTGACGGAATTGCAAGATGGTTTTCGTCAACTCCTCTGTCGGAGAGGATAAGAATATTTGCACCGTCATTGTAAGCCTTGTCAGCTTCAATGAAAAGTCGCTTAACAGCCTTTGAAAGTCTTGTGTTCTTGTAGTAGAGAATAGGGATAACCGCAACCTTAAAGCCCGGAATGTGCATATTCTTGATTTTGAGAATATCGGTTGATGTAAGAATCGGGTTGTGAATCTTCATAACCTTGCAGTTTTCGGGACGCTCCTCAAGGATGTTGCCGTCCTCACCGATATAAATTGTTGTTGATGTTACAACTTCCTCACGGATTGCGTCAATCGGCGGGTTTGTAACCTGTGCAAAGAGCTGTTTGAAGTAGTTGAAAAGCGGCTGCGGTTCTTTTGAAAGAACTGCAAGCGGACTGTCTGTACCCATTGCGGCAATTGACTCTGTGCCGTTCTTTGCCATAGGAAGGATTGATGTCATAACATCTTCGTAGGTATATCCGAAAGCCTTCTGGAGTTTTTGCCTTTCTTTATATGAATGCTCCTCAACCTTCATATTAGGAATTTTGAGGTCTTTAAGACAAACAAGATTACTGTCGAGCCATTCGCCGTAAGGCTGTTTTGACGCATAATACTCTTTGAGTTCATCGTCATCAATGAGTCTGCCCTGAACCGTATCGACAAGGAGCATTTTGCCCGGGCGAAGTCTTTCCTTTGTAACAATCTTTGCGGGATCAATAGGAAGTGCGCCGACTTCCGATGAAAGAATGAGGTTGCCGTCATCCGTGATGTAGTATCTTGACGGACGCAGACCGTTACGGTCAAGAACCGCACCCATAATGTCACCGTCAGAGAAAAGGATTGACGCAGGACCGTCCCACGGCTCCATCATTGTTGCATAATACTGATAGAAGTCCTTTTTCTTCTGGCTCATTGTGCCGTTATTATCCCACGGCTCCGGAATTGTAATCATAACGGCAAGAGGAAGCTCCATGCCGCTCATTACGAGAAATTCAAGTGTATTATCAAGCATTGCAGAGTCTGAACCCTCTGTGTTTACAACAGGAATAACCTTGTCAAGGTCGCCCTTGAGATGCTCCGAACGCATTGTTTCCTCACGGGCAAGCATCTTGTCAGCGTTGCCTCTGATTGTGTTGATTTCACCGTTGTGAACAATCATTCTGTTAGGATGAGCTCTCTGCCAGCTTGGATTTGTGTTGGTTGAAAAACGGGAGTGAACCATAGCGATTGCAGACTCGTAATCCTCGTCCTGAAGATCAAGGAAGAAGTTACGGAGATCGCCGACAAGGAACATACCCTTATATACAATAGTTCTGCTTGAAAGCGAAACTACATATGTGTCTTCATTACTCTGTTCAAAAACTCTTCTTGCAACATAGAGCTTTCTGTCGAACGGAAGACCTCTTTTTACGCCGTGAGGTCTTTTGATAAAGCACTGCATGATTGCAGGCATACATTCAACAGCTCTGTGACCGAGGACCTCGGGCTTTGAAGGAACATTTCTCCAACCGAGAACTGTAAGACCTTCTTTTTCTGCAATGATTTCAAACATCTTCTTTGCCTGATTTCTTGCAAGCTCATTCTGAGGGAAGAAGAACATACCTACAGCGTAATCTCTTTCGGAACCGAGCTTAATGCCGATTTCAGCAGCTGCCTTCTTAAAAAATTTGTGTGAAATCTGGAGAAGAATACCTACGCCGTCACCTGTTTTGCCTTCGGCATCCTTACCTGCTCTGTGTTCGAGAGTTTCAACAATTGTCAGAGCGTTTGCCACGGTGTCGTGTGACTTGATACCCTTAATATTAACAACAGCTCCGATACCGCAGTTATCATGTTCAAACTTCGGAGAATACAGAGTCTTGTTGTTCTCTCTGACTGTCTGTTCCATTAATGATCACCCTTTCCTGTTAATCACAAAAATTATTCAGCGGACTTTTTATATACATATATATGTAAAAGGAAGTTTGCTTTCGTAAACTTATCGGTTCAAAGTGGCAATTAATGTTCTGCCGGTTAATAATCAATCATATATATGTAATTGTAAAATGCCCAATCTCTTCTCAGCGGTAAAACCGCTATGCTCAGCCTGTGCTATATCCTGCAAAGGTGAATGTGCAGGTCGGCTGATGTTCTGAAATGCCCTGTCATCGTTGATCAAGAAAAATCAGCACTTAGATTATATAACTATACATTGTGCTTTGTCAAGGGAAAATAGAGGAAAATTGCAACTTTTAAGGGTAAAACTTTCATTTTACTGTGATTGTTGTAGAAAATATGCAACTCTTATTGGTGTTTCAGCTTAATTTTGCAGGAAATTTAATAAAACTTGCAATTTCAAAACTTTTTTCAAAAAATGTATTGACAAATTCGCAAAAGTGGAATATACTAACAACATCAAAGACAGCAAGGGCGCTGTGAGCTGAGGCTTACAGTGTCCTTTTCTGTTTTTATAAAGCAAAAATCAGACCATTAAAATTTATTTTCAAAATGGATAGGAGAGAATTAAAATGGCAAAAGTTCCCGAAATTTTTGGCAGCATGGTATTTAATGATCAGAAGATGCAGGAAAGACTTCCAAAGTCAACTTACAAGGCTTTGAAAAAGACAATCCAGAACGGTGAACCGCTTGACCTCAGCGTTGCAAATGTTGTTGCGGCTGCCATGAAGGACTGGGCAGTTGAAATGGGCTGTACCCACTACACACACTGGTTCCAGCCGATGACAGGTATCACAGCCGAAAAGCATGACAGCTTTATCGCACCGAACGGTGAAGGCCAGGTTATCATGGAGTTTTCAGGTAAAGAGCTTGTAAAGGGCGAGCCTGATGCTTCTTCTTTCCCAAGCGGCGGTATTCGTGCCACATTCGAGGCAAGAGGCTATACAACATGGGATCCGACATCATATGCATTCGTTAAGGACGGAACACTTTACATTCCTACAGCATTCTGTTCTTATACAGGCGAGGTTCTCGATAAGAAAACTCCTCTTCTTCGTTCAATGGAGAGAATTAATACAGAGGCTGTAAAGATTCTTCATCTTCTCGGCAAAGAAAATGTTACAAGAGTTACAACAACAGTAGGTCCGGAGCAGGAATACTTCCTTATTGATAAGGACGCTTACGACCAGAGAGAGGATCTTATTTATACAGGCAGAACACTTTTCGGTGCAAAAGCTCCTAAAGGACAGGAACTTGACGACCATTACTTCGGTGCAATCAAGACAAGAGTTGCTGCTTATATGAAAGACCTTGACGAGGAACTCTGGAAACTCGGTATCCTTGCAAAGACAAAGCATAACGAAGTTGCTCCTTCACAGCACGAGCTTGCTCCTATCT
>OMEI01001111.1_pt1 | contig 11039 bp, 8 predicted proteins | sample 1645381 | NCBI WGS metagenome assembly OMEI01 (sample SAMEA103958119, study PRJEB25191) | human gut metagenome | biome: human-associated habitat [ENVO:00009003]; feature: intestine environment [ENVO:2100002]; material: feces | place: Germany | collected 2013/2015 | reverse complement strand
CCGCGCGTTCGCGCGCGGGGCCGGCGGGGCATTTTTGCCCCGCCGGCCCCCATTCCAGCGCTATACCAGCCCCATTCCAGAGCTACTCCGGTTTGGTTTCTACCGTGGGAGTCTTATTCGCCGCAACTGGAGTACGAGCGGTGTCCATAGTCAGGCAGTGCTTGGGGCAGCTCTCGATGCACTCACCGCACACCACGCAGGCATACGGGTCGATCGACCACGTTCCACCCTTGCGATCGACCGCGAGCGCGCCCGCCGGGCAGCGACGCGCGCACATGCCACAGCAAATGCACACGTTCATGTCGTTGACGATGTGCCCGCGCAGGCGCTCGGGCGCCGTCAGCTTCTCCTGCGGATAGCACACCGTTACCGGCTGTTTGACCATGGAACCCAAGGCCGTCTTGGCAAATGTCAGCAAACTCATGCCGCGCCTACCTTTCCGTGCAGCTAATGCAGGGGTCGATGGTCAGGATAATCATGGGCACGTTGGCAAGGAGCACGCCCTGCAGCGCATGTGTCAGACCCGCCAGGTTCTGCGACGTCGGCGTGCGCACGCGGAAACGGTCCAAGTTCTTGGTGCCGTTGCCGCGCACATAGTAATACGCCTCACCGAGCGGCTGCTCAATCACAACCTCGCCGCGCGCGCCGTCGGCTGGCGTAAGCTTGGTGCGCGCGCCGATACCGTCGTGCGGAATCTTATCCACAAGCTCCTTGATGATATCCATGGCCTGCGTGACCTCGGCACAACGCACCTGGCAGCGAGCATAGCAGTCTCCATCGGTGGCAACGATGGGCTCAAACGCAGCCAGGTCCGCATAGGCACCGTCGCCAAACATGCGCACGTCGTAGTCCACGCCCGAGGCGCGACCGAACGGGCCGACCATCGAAAGCTCCAGCGCATCCTTCTTGCTGATCACGCCCACGCCATGCAAGCGCTCGCCGCAGCTGTCGTCGTCCAAAAACGTATGCACCAGGGCCTCGTAGTCGGGGCGCATGGCGTCAAGCGTCTGGACAATTCCGGCCAGCTCGGAGTCCTCGATATCGTGCTTAAGGCCGCCGATCTCGTTAATCGAAAGGATCACGCGACCGCCGCAAGTGCTCTCGAAGATCTTGAGAATCTGCTCGCGCAGGGTCCACGACCGATAGAACAGCGCCTCAAAACCAAAGGCATCGGCGAGCAGGCCCAGCCACAGTAGATGAGAGTGGATGCGCGAAAGCTCGTGCAAAATGGTGCGGATATACTGCACGCGGCCGGGCACCTCGATGTCGAGCATGCGCTCGCAGGCGCTGGCATAGCCGCAGCTGTGGCCCACGGCGCAAATGCCGCAGATGCGCTCGGCGATGTAGCCAAACTGATGCATGTCGCGCTTTTCGGTGAGCTTCTCGAGTCCGCGGTGCACAAAGCCGATCTGCGGAATTGCCTCGATGACGCGGTCGTCCTCGATCACCAGGTCCAGATGAAGCGGCTCGGGCAGCACCGGGTGCTGCGGGCCAAACGGAATAACGGAGCGATATGCCATGGACCTTACGCCTCCTTTTTCTGCTTATCGCGGGCGGCCTTGGCGGCAAGCGCCGCGCGGACCTTGGCCGCTTTCTCGGGATCCATGGCGGCGAGCTTTGCCTCCATCTCGGCAGCCTTGAGCGCGGCCTTCGCAGCAGCCTCATCGTGCTGAGCATCGGAGCCGGCAGCCGCAGCGGGCTGGGCAGCGGCGCCCGCGGCATCGCCGACGCTCGCAGCGCCCTCCCCCGCAGCAGCCGCAGCCTTGCGCGCCTTGGCCTCGGCGGCGGCACGGACCTTCATGGCCTTCTCGCGCGCGGCCTTCACCTCGGGCGTAATAACGCTCATGGGTTCAGCGGTCGAGACCTGGTAGAAAAAGCCCTTAAAGTCGATCTGCATGTCGGTGATGGCAAGGCCAAACAGGTCGTGGGCCTCATTTTCAAACGGGAACACCGCGGGGTAATACGAGCTGATGGACGGAATCTCCTGGTACCGATCAATTCCCTCAACCACCAGGCTCTCGATCGCATAGCTGCCGTCCTGCGCAATATGTTCCTGAGCAGCACGAACGTTGATAAACGTATAGAGCAGGCGATACGTGCCGTCGTCGACGTTGCGCTCAGCGTGCATTTGCACAAAGCGCGCGCCGACGCCCTTAAGCGCCTGGACATGCGACAGGAGCTCGTCGATCCCGACGGTGGTATAGATAGCCTTTTGCATTACTCGGCCTCCTTTGCAGCGGCGAGCGTCTCAGCAGGCGCGTCGCCAGTACCGTCAGCCCCGGCCCCCGCGGCCACAAACCCGTCCTCGCCCAGCTCAACGCCGCCATCCCAGGTAGCAGCGCCGCCCACGGTAAGCGGGTCACCGCCGGCGCGCATCACGGCCTCCTTCTGGTCCAGGATGCCGCACGCCTCAACGATGGCGTCGATCACGGTCTCGGGACGAATGGCGCACCCGGGCGCGTACACGTCCACGGGAATCGCGCGGTCCACGCCGCCGATCACGTTGTACACATCGCGGAACACGCCGCCCGAACACGCGCAGATACCGCAGGCCACCACGCACTTGGGCTCGAGCATCTGGTTGTAGATCTGGCGCACGACGGGCAGGTTCTGGGCATTGACCGACCCCGTCACCAAAAAGATGTCCGCATGCTTGGGGTTGCCGGTGTTGACCACGCCAAAGCGCTCCGCATCGAACAGCGGCGTGAGCGAGGCCAGCACCTCGATATCGCATCCGTTGCAGCTCGAGCCGTCGTAATGAATAACCCACGGCGAGCGCGACATTTTATGATCCATGGATGCCGCCTCCTAAATAAACACGTCGACGAGGATGGGCATAAGGTTGAGCAGGCCAAACACCAGCGCCACGCCCCATCCGAGCCTAAAGCAGCTGCGCCAAGTGCTGCGTGCGAAGGTGTTGTCGATCAGCACCTCGACAAAATACGTCACAGCCATCACGACCAGGGCGACCACCCAGCTCACCGGGTTGTCCCAGACAAAGAACATGCCCACCCACATCAAAAACAGCACGGTCTCGCACCAGTGCATAAGGGTCATCTTGGCCAGCGTGCCGCCGCTCATCTCGGTGGCGACGCCCTGGACAATCTCCTGATGCGCGTGATGCGAGTACGAAAGGTCAAACGGCGACTTGCGCAGCTTGATGGTAAGCACCGCGAGCAGCGCGAAGAAGATGGGCGCGCTGTACACGATGATGGGGGCCGACTGCCCCGTCACGGCGATAGAGTCGAAGCTATCGGTGGCAAGGTACAGGCCCACGCTCATCAGCAGAACGGCGGGCTCGTAGCTCATAACCTGCAGCAACTCACGGTCGGCGCCAACCTGGGCAAACGGGCTTTGCGTCGAGGCGGACGCCAGCACCACAAAGATCGCGGCGAGCGTCACCATAAAGGCACACAGCAGCGTGTTGGAGCCCGACACAAAGATGCCGCCGCCCACGACGGTAAAGATGAGCGCGCATGCCATGTAGGTGTCGTCCATGGTGTTTACGCTGGCAGGGGCCTTGCGCAGCAGCTTGGCAACGTCGTAGAAGGGCTGCAGCAGGCGCGGGCCCACGCGGCCCTGCATACGGGCCGAAAGCTTGCGGTCAACGCCGTCGATCAGGCCACCCACAAGCGGCGCAATCAAGGCAAACGCCACGGTGCCAATAAATATGCCCACGACGCCCGAACCTTCAAAATACTTGCCGCGCAACACCGAGGGCGCGCTCATGGCAAGCCGCTCGGGCCCAATCCACGCGCAACACAGCAGCGCAAACAAGATAATGCTGCAGCACACGACGCTACCCGCGGGGCCAATACGCTTCTCGCCAAGGGCGTCCTCCGAGTACCAATTGCGCTTTTCGGCCTTCACCTCGTGTCCCATCGAGCCACGGAAATGGCGGTAATTGTCGGTTCCCACACCCGAAAGATATACGTTTACATGCGGTTTGTTGCTCACGCGGAACGACGTCAGCAGCACCACGGCAATAAACGCCACGATAACCACCATCAGATACATGGCGTCCTTGCCGATAACGTACGGCACGCGGCCAAACACCATGGCCAAGTAAGGCGACACCAGGCCGCTCGAGATAACCGGGAACGCCACGCAGCACAGAATCAGCAGCGCGGCGATGGTGTTGAGGGCCATCCATTCGGTCTTATGAACATTGACCTCAACGTTTTGAGCCGTGGGGTCGACGCCCGAAAGCTTGGCAAGCCACTTGCCCCAGAAGTAAAACGTCGCGGCCGAGCCAAAGGCCAGCACCATGATCATGAGCACGTTGCCGGTCTGGGCAAACGCCACCAGGGCGCCCCACTTGGACACGAGCATGCCAAACGGCGCCACAAACATGCCCATGATGCCCAGCATCATCAGGCGCGTCAGGTGCGGCATGCGGCTGAACATACCGTCCATGTCCTCGATATTGCGGCTGCCGATATGATGCTCGGCCGTGCCCACGCACAGGAACAGCAGCGACTTTGCCACCGTGTGGAACAGGATCAGGAAGATGGCCGCCCACACGGCCTCGGGCGCGCCGACACCCAAGCAGGCACTGATAAGGCCCAAGTTGGAAATGGTGGAGAATGCGAGCACGCGTTTGGCGTTACTCTGCGAGATGGCCATAAGGGCAGCGAGCAAAAACGTGATGGCACCCACACTCGTGACCATAAAGCCGGTCACGGGATAGATGGCATAGAGCGGGCTCAGCTTGACCATCAGGAACACGCCGGCTTTGACCATGGTTGACGAGTGCAGCAGGGCGCTCGTGGGCGTGGGGGCAACCATGGCACCCAACAGCCAAGTGTGGAACGGCATCTGTGCGGCCTTGGTGAGTGCGGCGAGCGACAGCAGAACGACCGGCATCACCAGCAGCGCGGATTGCGCGGTTCCGGCGCCGGAAAGCTCGATCATGCCCGAGATGGTCAACGGCATGCCGTTGACGTGCAGGAACATAAGGCCCGCCAAAAACGCGATGCCGCCCAGCATGTTGAGGATGATCTGGGTGAAGGCGTTTTTAATGGCCTCGGGCGTGCGCGTGTAGCCAATCATGAGGAACGAGCACACGGTGGTGATTTCCCAGCCGCAGAACAGCCACTCAAGGTTGTCGCTCGTCACGATGACGAACATGGCCGAGAGGAACAGGAACATAAGCGCCAGGAACTGCGGGCGTCGGTCGGGCGCGGTCTGCCCGCGCAGCGCGGCCTCGTGCTCGTCGTGGGCCTGGAAGTCCTTCATGTAGCCCAGGGCATACACGCAGATTAGGCTGCCGACAATGCCGACGGCGAGGACCATGATTACACTCATGTAATCCAGATAGAGCGGCGTCGCCGTGACGGCTTCGGCCGCAGGCAGCGTCATGGCTGCAAAGGCGAGCGAGCCCACCAGCTGAACTATGCCGAGCACTGTGGTGAGCGCGTTCCTATATTTGTACGCGTTGTATAGGATGACGGCGCACAGGATGACGTCGATGACGGAGCTGATGATCGAGAGCACATGCGAGGTGCCGGGGGCAACCTCAAAGCTCTGCGGACCCGTGCCAAAAAACATGACGGCGACTACAACTGTCACCGCCATAATAACGCCGGAACCTATGAGCCCCACCGCATCGCGGGCGCGGTCACCGCGCGCGAGCAGCATGCCCAGCGCCGGTACCAGCGGAAACAGGGTAAGGAAATACAGTAGCGTCATACCATCACTCCCCCATGCAAAAACGCTGCAATTGTTTAACGTTATAGCTCAATTGAGGAGTAGCAGCGGCGGGTTTTCGGTCAACTGGGGAGTTTTAGGCGTACGGGGTAAGGAGTCTGTCCGCATTGGAGCAGAGGGGTGACGCTCCACCTATCGCAGCGACAGGCGCGCGGGCCACTGCGTGCAGTTTATTGGCCACGTTGGAGGATGTCCCGACAGGCTCGCGCCGGTCCAAAAAGTTGGCGCGGCAAGAAAAATGCGCCCCTGTGGGCGCACCATCCCGTTTGCTATTCCGCCTTTTTAACGCGCGGCTTGCGACCGCGCGGCTTATCGACCAGTGCGGACTCACCGCTCTCGCGGTACTGGCGGCACCAAGCCTTGACCGAAGACTCGCTGGGAATCTTGTACTTGATCATGGCCTCGCGAACCGTCAGGCCGTTTTCCAGACGGTCCTTAACCACAGCGAGCTTTACGTCGTACGAATAGGTGTGATGATGCGAACCGGCATTGAGAACGGCGTCGGCACCGCCCACGGCATACGCGCGGGCCCACTGACGAGCCGTGGCCTGGGGAATGCCAAGCTCCGCGGCGAGGGCGCGATGACCGACCCCCTCTTGGAGGATCTCGACGGCGCGCTGCCTAACCTCGGGCGCATGCGTGCGAGTCCTTGTTGCTTCCGACATACCTGCCACTTCTTAGCCTTAACCGTTAATCTGCTTTCTTACGTGCAAGTTAGATAGTAGCATTTTACTGTTTGCTCAAAGCAGTTAATTAAAGTAGACGCGGCGTTATCTGGGCATTTGGCACCAAATTACGACATTTCTTTATCGATTATTTACGCTGGTAGCTGACTCGCAGCTAATCGTCATTCGCTTGTCAACAAAATTGGCATCTCTTTATGTCCTTTGGTATAGAGGATATGGTTATTAACCCCTCCCCCAATAATTTTGAGTGATCCGCAAGGCAGTAGACGTCCTCACTCCTCATGATTACCTCGCATTGCTATCCACCGGAGCAAAACAAAAAGGGCGGGACCTGCTGCGCTTGCAGACCCCGCCCCGGTTGACACCCCATGGGACGCAGTCGGGCGAGGCAGATCCGTGCTACCGCCCCGCCTGGCCGCGATGTTCAACTACAGCTCGTTGGCCGCGTGATACGCCGTGCGAATGGCGCTCGCGATGTCGGCGGTGCGCTCGCCCGAGCAGTCGCCCACGCGGGTCACGGGCACCGTCACGCCATCCAAGTCAAACGCGTTGGCCTTGGAGCCCACGGCCATCACCACGTAATCGCAGGCGATTTTTACCGGCTCCTCGGCGCCGTCCTCGGTGGTGTGAACAGCCTCCACGCCCTCGTCGGTAATGGCGGTCAGGCGGGTCTTCACGTGCTGCTCCACGTTGTGCTCGGCAAAGTCGCTCATGATCAGCGGCAGAATGGTCTCGGACTCGCCCGCGGCAATCTTGTCGAGCATCTCCACGATCGCCACCTCGCAGCCGCGCTGCAGCAGGTACTCGGCAGTCTCGGTGCCCACCAGGCCACCGCCAATGACGGCGACGCGGCCCGTAAGCTCCACCTTGCCGGCCAGCACGTCCCAGCTCGAGACGACCTTGTCCGAATCGGCGCCCGGAACGGGAATGACCACGTCGTGTGCGCCCACAGCCACAATCGCGGCGTCGGCGGCGTTGAGGTCCTCAGCGGTAGCGGCATGGTTGAGCTCAACCTTCACGCCCAAGCCAGGCAGAATCTTCTCGTAATACTCGACCGAGCGCATGATCTCGTCCTTGCGCGGGGGCGCGGCCGCCAGCACAATCTGGCCGCCCAGATGGTCGCTCGCCTCGTAAACGGTCACGTCGTAGCCGCGCTTGGCCGCCACGCGAGCGGCCTCCAGGCCGGCAATACCGCCGCCCACCACGGCGATCTTCTTGTCGCCCTCGCCTGGCTTAATGGCGATGGTCGCCTCGTCGCCGTTCTCGGCGTTGAGCACGCACGAAATGTACTTGCGGTTTTGAATCGCGTCGACGCAACCCTTGTTGCAGTTGAGGCACTCGCGGATGGGCTCACCCGTGGCGGCCTTCAGCGCAATGTCGGGGTCGCACATGAGCGAGCGGCCGTAGGCGATGATGTCGGCCGCGCCGTCTTCCAGAATCTTCTCGCCGGCCTCGACCGAGACAACACGGCCCACGGTTGCCACCGGCACGGAGACCAGGGCCTTGACGCGCTCGGCCACGGGCAGCGTCCAGTTGTAGGGCATGGCGCCCATGGGCGGAATGGTGTCGCCCATGTTGCCGGTGTGGTTGGCCTGTGCAACCTGGATCATATCGATGCCCGCGCCCTCGAGCAGCTTGGCAAACTCGCAAGCCTCGTCGGGCTGCAGGCCGCCCTTGCCGCGCGGCGTGCCGTCGGGGTTCTCCATAATCACGGGGAGTTTGTACTCCACCATCAGCTGCGGCGCGGCTTCCTTAATGGCAGCGACGACCTCCAGCGCGTAGCGAACGCGGTTCTCGAACGAACCACCGTACTCGTCGGTGCGCTGGTTGAGGATGGCCGAGCACAGCGAGCCCACCAGGCGGTCGCCGTGGACCTCGATGGCGTCGATCCCGGCCTGCTGTGCGCGAGCGGCCGAGGCAGCGATGGCCTCCTTAATCTGGGTGAGCTGCTCTACGCTCGCCTCGTTCACAAAGTGCTGCATGTCGTGATGCAGCTTGGCGTAGGCCTGGTTGCGGATCTCGTTGGACTCGGCCATCTTGGCGGCAAAGGTCTCCTCGTCGCCGGCGGCCTTGGCCTCCTGCGCGGCCTTGGCGGCAGCCATGGATCCCATGACCATGCGGCCGACACCGGGCACGTCGTACTCGGGGTGGAACAGCTGCAGCGCGACCTTGGCGCCGTGTTTGTGGACGGCGTCGGCCAGGGCCTTAAACGTGGGGATCTGAGCGTCGGTCGCCAGCTTGGGCGTGGGGCTTGCGGTCATGACGGGAGCGACGTCGCCGATGACGATGTAGCTCACGCCGCCACGGGCCAGGCGCTCGTAAAAAGCCAGGCTGCGCTCGCCAATGGAGCCGTCGCGCTCCTCGTAGCCGGTGGTAAGCGGCGGGAACATAATGCGGTTCTTGAGCTCAAGGGGGCCAACCGTAATGGGCTGGAGCAGCTTGGATGCAGGTGCGGTCATGGTCATTCCTCTCTTGTAGGCGCGGCGGCGATGATGCCGCGTAGTTGTCTAGAGGATATGGCATGGGAGCACAACAGCACAACGAAAATCGGCGAATATCAAGTGGCGGCAGGTGGATGGGGCGGGGCAGGGCGTCGGTTTGTCTCAATCTGTAACAGCTGCTCGGCAAAATCCGTCCCTCGTGTTACAGATTTAGACAAACGGGCCCAACCCACCGGTATATCTCGATCTGTAACACCTAGCCGCCCAAATCAGGTCTAGATGTTACGGATTGAGATTTTGTTTGAGAGGCCGAGAATTGGACCGAAAGCACGGTCCCGAAATAACAAAAAAACTCGCCGGCTAGGCCGACGAGCTGCAAGTTCTTGGTCGCGGGGGCAGGATTTGAACCTACGACCTCCGGGTTATGAGCCCGGCGAGCTACCAGACTGCTCCACCCCGCAATGTCTGGACGCCTCATGTGCGCAAGAAAGAATATTACGTGGGAGTTCGGTAAACGGCAAGGAAAATCTCGTAGAGCATAATTCCTTCATATTTAAAACCCCTCAGCCCCTATCACCGTAAACGAATCGCGGCCGAGCGCCGTCGACGGCACGTATACAATGGTGCGCGTCCTTTTATGCCAACACTGGGAGTAGACATGCTGCTCGCTATCGATATGGGAAACACGCAGACGGCCATGGGCCTGTTTGACGGAAACGAGCTGGTGCAGTCGTGGCGCATGCCCACCGACCGCTCCTATACCGCCGACGAGATCCATGTGCGCCTGATGGGCTTCTTTAAGATGTACGACCTCTCGCTCGGCGCGGTCGACGCGATCGCCTTTGCCGGCGTGGTGCCGCAGCTCTCGCGCGAGTGGCACGCCGTGGCCGACCGCATCGCGGCGGACGCCATCGTTATCGGGCCGCAGACGGCCGCCGTGACCAAGCTGCGGGCGGCGCGCCCCCAGGCCGTTGGTGCCGACCGCATCGCCAACGCCGTCGCTGCCGAGACCTTCTACGACGCGCCGGCAATCGTGGTGGACTTTGGCACCGCGACCAATATCGACGTCATCGATGAGGACGGCTATTACATTGGCGGAGCGATCGCGCCGGGCATCCGCATCTCCATGGACGCACTTGCCGCCCGTGCCGCCAAGCTCGCCAGCGTTCCGCTCGAGGCGCCCGAGCACGCCATCGGCCGCGATACCGAGGAGTGCATCAAGGTGGGCGCCGTGATGGGCGCCGCCGCCATGGCCGAGGGCTTGGTCACGCGCATGAAGCGCGAGCTGGGCCGCGAGGACGCCACTGTTATCGCCACGGGCGGTCTCGCCGGCATCGTCGCCGATTCGACCGATGCCTTCGACGTGGTAGACGGCCAGCTCACCATCAAGGGCATCTGCGAAATCTACCGCCGCATGCAGGAGCTGGGGTAAGACGGGGCTTAAGTCGAGCACGAGCGCGAGCGGCGAACTAGGCAACGCATCGGTCCTATTCCTCAAAATCGAAAATTTATCAGTTTTGAGGAATAGGCTTTCTGCTACGCCTCGCCGCATAGCCACCTCGCCAGGTCCACGATCTGCACTCCGTCGCGATCCGTGGCCTCGTGATGCGTGCGGGCGAGAATCATCTTGGGATACGCATCGCCAATGCTCAGCAGTGGCGAAATCTCGCGTTCAAATGTCTTATCCGAGCTGATGTCGTCGCTCACCTGAATGTAGAGTTTCTCGCTCCGCTTGATTGCTACAAAGTCTATTTCCTTTTTATAGAGCACGCCGACGTATACCTCGTATCCGCGGCGCAGCAGCTCGATTGCCACCATGTTCTCGTATACGCGTCCCCAATCCATATCACGTGTACCGAGCAGCGCGTATTTGAACGCGTGGTCTGCCAGGTAATACTTCTCGCCGCTCTTAAGGTATTTTTTGCCGCGGATGTCGTACCGACGAACTTTATAGAAGGCAAACGCATCGCACAGGTACCCCATGTACGTGCCGACCGTCTTGTTCGTTATCTTTAGCCCATCCGCGTTCAAAATATCCGTAATGTTACGTGCCGACGTTATGTTGGATACGTTGTCCATCATGTAATCGGCAATGCGCAGCAGCGCCGATTCGTTTCTCACGTTATGCCGCTGCACGATATCTCTCACAATGAGCGTCTTGAAGACGTTGGAGAGATATTGATAGCGCTGCTCCTGCAGTGGA
>OMEI01001100.1_pt1 | contig 11152 bp, 16 predicted proteins | sample 1645381 | NCBI WGS metagenome assembly OMEI01 (sample SAMEA103958119, study PRJEB25191) | human gut metagenome | biome: human-associated habitat [ENVO:00009003]; feature: intestine environment [ENVO:2100002]; material: feces | place: Germany | collected 2013/2015 | reverse complement strand
CCATATCGTTCAAAAAAGACGGGAGCCTTTTTCTTTAATTTAGAATTTATGTTTTGTTGAATATCAGAAATTAAGTCCTCTACGTAAGAAATGGCAAAAGGATAAGTCCCTAGGTATTCTTTTTCAATAAGCACTTCTATAAGTTCATATAAATCCTCTTCAACTTCAGGTGCAAATACAACTTTCATTCGAACAAAGCTTTTATACGAGGGCGAAGCCTATCCAATAATTCTTCACCGGAAATAGCCAATTTTATATTGTCCCGTTCACTCGTGACAGTGCCAGAATCTATCTTTGAATAAACAGCCATAGACTCACTTACTTTCTGCAGTATCGGTTCTTGCTCTTTATATACTTTAGACTTACCCATATCTCAATATATTTTCTACAAAGGTAATTTACAATATTGAATTATCCTAATAATCATTCAATAACTTGTACTTTCAGATTCAGAACCTATACTACAGTAAAAACTTCTATGAGTTCTACGCAGAGAAAGTACACTTTTCATCCAATAATGTAATTGTCCCCCAAGTTGAGAGACAATTACAAGTAGCTGATAACTATAGAATTATCTTCGACATACCTTGGGAACATCAAAAGGTGATAATTAGCAAAGCCCAAAACATAGAAGAAGCATTTCAACTATTGTAAGAGCTTTTAAGGCTATGGGTGTAAAAACGTATGATATTCTGTTGGCAATAGCACTGGAATATCTGAATACTTATAATCTTTAATATTTCGTGTTATTATACCTTCAACTGAAGCATCTTGTAACGCAGTATAATGCTGTATAGCATCTTCATAATCAGAAAATTCAGAATACACAACATTAGTATCTACAAAATAGCGCTTCATCAGATTCTTTCTTCCATCTCCTTTTTATAGTCAAAATCCTTAGGTAACTTTACAACTCCACGTAGTTTAGAAGAAACCGGAGTTGTTTTTCTCTTTGATTGAATCTGCACCAATTTGCGCAACTGTCCCTCTAATATTTCAGATACAGTTCTTCCTCTACTTTTTGCGTATTGGTTAAGACTTTCCAATAAGTTATTGTCTAACTCTATTGTTAAATTCGTTGTCATATCTCGTTCTCCTTTCTACCACAAAGATACCAATTAATTCAATCCACAAGACTTCACTACTACTTTTCAATCTTGTGCCGAGTATCCTTGTACCATCTTTCAAATAGGTTGTAAGGGACTTTGTTTGCGGTGCAGAATTTCTGAATAGAGATTCCTACGGGGACGACTTCGGCCTTGTAACGAACAAAGAGACGTTCAAAATCATTGTAGCTGTACATGAATTCTAATTTTCAATTATACAGATACAAAAATAGGGGATTACCTCATCGCGTGCAAGACGTCATAATTGGATGCTAACGGATTATGTAAATATAGAAAATATTACCTCTTAGAACCCCTCAAATACCCTTCATTTAGTATCTCTACTTCATTTTCTCCTATAATAATAACTCCCCACTTTTTTTTATATTCTATTTTTTGATCCTGGTTCATAACAAATGCGTCAAAAGGAGCTATACTACTTATGTGTGAAAACAAACTATTCATCTTCCTCACAATAATTAAGCATATTATTAAAATCGCTCATAATTCCTTGCATAATTCTATTAAAATAGTTGGCTCGAATCAGCCCATCTTTGTCTTGAATCGTACCATTCACACTGTGAATATCCGCTCGCATCATTCCATTTTCAATTTCCCATACAGCAACTTCTTTAGAATCCAATACGACTTCTTTACAGTCAAGCTCCTGATACTCCTCTTTCGGCATTTTATTCTTCACAGCATAAGCCATTAAACAATTATTCAATGCATATAGAATATAAGGACTATGAGTAGTAATAACTAAACGATGATTTCTTCCATGATTAATAGCGGTAAGTAAGTAAAATAAAAGATCACGTTGCGCTTCTGGAAATAAGTTTTGTTCAGGCTCTTCAATTATAAACTGCGTATGAGTATACACCTTTCCTTTTATAAAACCTGCCAGACGTCTTTTCAATTCTTCCAATTCATCCGAAGTTCGGTTATTACCAGTCTGCAATCCTTCTAACAATTGGGTAATCTTCTCACTTTCAGCATAAGAGTAAGGTTTTTCCTCTTCATATATCCCTTTTGAGAGCCAATCTATTAGTAGTAACAAAGGGACAATTGACTGTAACCCGCTAGACGCAGTACGCAAAGTTAATTTCTTACCATTTTCCATTTGCAACACGTCTGTATCACCATCTCCTGAATAATATTTTATTCCCATATTCAAGACCTTCATCTTGTGGTCAACCGGATATTTGCGTTTAGCATCATACCAATTTTTTATAAAATCCAAAAGATTATCATTATCTTCTGCATAATTGCGCAAATTAGGAACTACAGAAACAAAATTACGTTCCGCAGGAATATAAATAACTTTAGGATTTATTTTCTTATCAAGAGATAGAAAGAAATACTCTTTCTCAATATAATGTTCCGTATAATATTCATCATATAACACCGGGATTTCTTCTTTTTCTTTCCAATTATAAACATATGTCAAATTTTCACCGGCATAATATATCAACGAGTCTTCATTAAAATAAGAACCGGACAATTTGTGATACGACCGCAAACGCTTATAAGCATCTTTCCATGCCATTTTCTCTTCAAATGCATTTGTCTTTTCCATCCAAGTACAGAAACTTATAATCTTCGCCAATGTACTTTTACCACAACTTTGTGGTCCCATGAATACATTTACTTTTTTTAAGCTCTATATCCACACTCTTGATAGGCCCTATATTTTTTACAATCAACCGACTCATACTATCACATTCATATTTATCTCTTGCAAAGAAACAAATTCCACTCCAAATATCCTAAAATCCATCTTTCTATTTTAAAAAGAAAACCCCGAAACTTTCAGTTATTGAAGTTTCGGGGTTCAAAGTGCTTTTGAAAAAAAGTCATCTCTTATAGCACTTTTTTATTTGCTCTACAATATAAGCCACATCTTCATCCGTCACCCAAGGACCGGCAGGAATACATAAACCCATATTAAACAAACGTTCAGAAACACCATTCACATAACAAGGATTAGTTGCATAGACAGGCTGCAAATGCATAGGTTTCCACAAGGGACGGGTCTCAATTCCCTGTTCATCCAGTTTACGCCGGACCTCATCATAATTAGTACCGGTCTTCACTGGATCTATCAGAATAGTAGACAGCCAATAATTAGCATTGAAACGACCATCAGGATTAGATTTCAACGTTATACCATCCACACCTTCAAAAGCATTCTCATAAAGAGCATGTACATGGCGGTGATGCGCAATATGCTCATCCAATACGGTCATCTGACCACGACCGATACCCGCACAAATATTGCTCATACGATAATTGTAACCGATCTTTTCATGCTGGTAATGAGGGAAAGGTTCACGAGCCTGCGTAGCATAAAACATGGTCTGCTTCTTGGCGCTTTCATCAGGAACGATCAAAGCCCCGCCACCCGAAGTAGTGATCATCTTATTACCATTAAAAGACAACACGCCAAAGGTACCGAAAGTACCGCACTTCTGCCCCTTAAACTCAGAACCTAAAGCTTCCGCAGCATCCTCCAGCACAGGGATTTCATATTTAGCGGCTATCGCGCAAATCTCATCAATCCTGGCAGGCATACCGTAAAGATGAACTGGAAGAATAGCTTTCGGCTTCTTACCCGTCTTTGCGATTCTGTCTTTGATGGCTTCTTCCAGCAAAACAGGGTCCATATTCCAAGTATCCTCCTCACTGTCGACAAACACAGGTTTAGCTCCCTGGTAAGCTACAGGATTGGCCGACGCACAGAACGTAAACGACTGGCAGATAACCTCATCACCGGCTCCTACACCAAGTTGGATTAATCCCAGATGGATGGCTGCCGTACCCGCAGATAAAGCTACAACTTCCTTATCCTGTCCTACAAAATGTTTCAATTCATCTTCGAAAGCATTCACGTTGGGGCCCAAAGGAACAACCCAGTTAGTATCAAAAGCTTCCTTTATAAAAGCCTGCTCCTTGCCGCTCATGTGAGCAAGGCAAAGATAAATTCTCTTGTCCATAAAATTATGTGATTATAAAACTATAAATCGAAAAAGAGGGATGGCTATTTCCGCCAAATATAATGAGGCACTATCAACCATCGGATAACTCCTCCCACTTTCATAAAAAAGCGGGAAAAAAGCATAAGCCAATTCGTATATATACCGTTAATTCTGCATGCCTTCATAAGTTCAATGCTATTCCCACATAATACACTATAAAAACTCCTATTGCTAATCCCACCGAGGCGCATCACTACTACGTCAAGATCAAGATACCTGTAGCAAATCCTTTCTTTCAGGAAAAAACGCAAAAACAATTCATAGTCACCGGCAATCCGGAAACTCGTATTAAATCCTCCGGACTTTATATAACACGATTTTCTTGCATAAGAAGAAGGATGGGGAGGCATTATGCCATAGGGCAACATCCCGGGGTTAAAATGACTACCCGAATATCTACGAAGCAATCGTTCACCATTCCTTCTTCTATACAACACATTCCCAAATACAGCATCAATCTCCGGCTGTTCAAAAGTTTGGGCTATTGTTTCTATTACATGCCGATCTTTAAAAACATCGTCAGAATTCAGATAACCGACAACATCTCCCGTAGCCATCCGCAATCCTTTGTTCATGGCTTCGTAAACACCGGAATCTGCTTCACTGATATATTTCAGTCGTCCTTCAAACAAAGGAACATACTTTTCTATTGCAGAAACGGTATTATCTACGGAACCTCCGTCAACAACAATGCACTCTATGTGAGGATAAGTTTGAGCCAGAACAGATCGAAGCGTATCTTCAACCGTTGCCTCCCTGTTCAATACAACCGTTATAATGGATATAAGCATCTCCATGTCCGGGGTACAAGTTACGTCCATCCGCCAAGCGGACAATACGCTCTTTTGATTTTACGGCATCCGTTTTATGGCTGTTCGGAAATGAAGCTATTACTTTCACACCGGGAATATATGAATCGCCTGAAAAAACATCATTACCCAGTTTATAAGTTAAGCAACTTTTATCATGCCCAGGTGTCTCCAGTACTTCCAAAATATTTCCAATAGTAATTTCTATTTTATCACCCTCTCCCAGTATGCTGATATTATTTTCAGTCCATACAATGGGATCATTATGATAACGTGAGAAATTTAACTTGTCGGAACCTAGAGCTTCCTTTCCAAAAGAGGAAGTATAAATGATGCAATCCGGATATGCTTTTATCAGTTCCCTGATCCCATAAATATGATCATAGTGAGTATGAGTCAGGAATACTGCTTTCACAACTTTCCCATCGTTATCCAGCAACTCCTTTACAGGCTGAACATCACCGATGTCTATTAAAAAAGCCGACTTCCCCTCGCTTGTAAGAATATACGTATTTGAAGTAAATACACTGTTTATGATCTGATGGATATACATTTAATTATGTCCATTAAATGGTTCTGTTGTTGCACTTCCTTCCATATTTATTCCTTCACGAATAAATACTTTTTTGATTGTAAGGAAGATGATTTTTATATCCAGCCAGAAAGAGATATGATCCACATACCAAACATCCAGTTCAAATTTCTTAGTCCAGGATATGCTATTCCGACCATTCACTTGTGCCCAACCCGTAATTCCCGGACGAACTTCATGACGGCGGTATTGCTCTTCCGAATATAAAGGAAGATATTTGATTAACAAAGGACGAGGTCCTACTAATGCCATATCTCCCTTTAGAACGTTGATTAACTGCGGCAGTTCATCTATGGAAAGAGAACGAACTATTTTTCCAATCTTTGTCAGACGAACGTCATCCGGCAACAGATTGCCTTCCGCATCCCGTTCGTCCGTCATGGTCTTAAATTTAATAGCCTTAAATATCTGGGCATTTTTCCCGGGACGAGCCTGGGTAAAGAAGACACCGGCACCTTTATTTGCAAAATGAAGGAAAATGATAATAATAAGTAAGATTGGCCAAATAATAAGTAAAGCACACAATACTATAAGAAAATCTATCGCACGTTTTAATCCGTTCTTATACATAATCTACAATTCAATTAACGGTTGTTTACTCCAATCTATTGACTCAGCTGCTTGCTGTGCATTACAGAATGAGTAATTCCCCAGTAAAGTATCCAATTTATTCAACGCTCCTCCTTTACCTATGTTTGTCTTTACATAACGGATTATACGGTTCTTTAATGTACCAGGTTCTTTATAGTATTCTTCAAATTCCTGTTTAGTCATGAACTTTGAACTCTGTCCGATTAAATCATTGATATGAAAATAAAACATCACATAATCCATGCGACTAATAAGTTCCTTATGTAACCACAATGGCACTAATCTGAAATAGCCGCCACCCGAAAATGGTACCGCTTTTCCCATTAATTTGGCAGGACAGACTGGCAACTCCTTAATCGTATAATCGTTCTTTTTAACCAACGAAGGTATGGTCGAAGTAAACTGGGGAAATCCTCCCAAATCCCGACTAGCTGGAAAAACAGAACAATCATATTCAATCCCATTTTCTGCCAATACTTCAAATGCCCAGTCATTATCTTTCCCAATAGAAAAAGCCGGTGCACGGAAACTTTTGACTTTTTTGCCTATCAAATTCTCTATTTCTTGCACAGCTATGCGTGTATCTTCTGTAAATTCCTGTCTAGTCATCTTGTTTATCCACAGATGCCGATTTGAATGACTACCTACTTCATGACCATTATCAGAAATCCTTTTCAACACCTCCGGAAACTCTACAGCCAATTGCCCCACACAGAAAAAGGTTGCTTGGGAATTACTCTTGTCAAGTGTATTCAGAATCCAATCTAGCAATTTATCATACTGACAATATTTCTCTTTTCGCCCGCCCTTAAAGTGCTTTTCAATATACCATTCCTCAATATCAAAAGATAATATATTCATCGTAGACCTGTTTTTTGTTTCCTAAATGAAGGAGATAGCTGTTTCTTTATATTCGCCAATGTTCCATAAATAAATGGCAATGGATCTCTCAATGAAAAATCTTGATAATACATTTTATGGCCCCAAAAATGAAACCATGAAGGTTTAGTTTTAAACCTTTCTTTGCTATGCAGAAACCATAAAATCTCAAAACCAAGATGACGAAGTTTATATCCTGGTAATGAAATATATTCTTGCATAGAGTTGCCCAATGCATAATCTACATATATTCGAGCATAATCAGTTCCCGATTTTATTGCAGATTTCACACACGCCGGAACGCGAGGGTTTATTTCCATGATTTTCAATATACCATCCTTGGGATCTTCTATTAAATCAAAATCAGCAAAACCAATCCAATGAATATTTTGTAATACCTTATGACAGTATTGAACAACTTTTTCATCTAATATTGTTTTATTACAAGAACTACTTCCTCCATTTTCTGGATAATATCGTTGTTTATGTAGTACTGAAAAATAAAGTAATTCACTTTTGTCATTCACAAATAATTGAACTTTTATTTGTTTTCCGCCAGATTGAATAAATTCTTGCAAATGGCAAGCACCATATTGCTCCTTTATTTGAGAAATCTTTTCATTGAATTCTGTTATTGAATGGACTAAAACCATACCTCTACCTCCCGTAGTTATGTTAGGTTTAATCAAAGCCGGAAAAATCGACTCATCTACATTTTCTTTATCTTCTAAATCAATCGTACGCGGATGGGGGATATTATTTTCGGCACAAACATGCATCAATGAATTTTTATCATATCCTAAACAAAAAGCGTCGTAATCTGGAGTTACAAAATGAAACCGCTCCTTCAATATTTCTCTATACTTACTAATAATAGCTGCTGTTCTATCACTCATAGGAAAAAGGACATCAATATTGAAGTTTTTAGCATAATCCAAAATATCCTTCACATAATTATCTTCAGAAGAGTAATGGATTATATTTTTAAACTTTACATAACGACAACCATAACCATAAGACAGTTTGTGATTATAGAAACCATGAAGTATATATCTTTGCCTACATAAAGTTTCCGCTACAGGAAGCATTTGAGTGCCATCTGCATCTAAAATCAAAATAGAATAATTCATCTATCTGAACACTTTTTTAACCAATGGCCCTATTTTATCAGTCCATAATAAAAATACATATGCAAATCTATTTCTCCAGATTGCAGATTGTGGTAATCGATATGACATTTTTGCAGCGACAACTTGTCTACATGGCGAACAAAAGCCACAAGGTTTTCCATTTATTGGATGGTGGCAGAACCATGTATCTTTCATAACATCCTCCATTCCCATCTTTTTATACTCTTCAACCTCATCTAATTTTGACATATAAAATAATGGTATAGGATAATAGAAATATTGTAATAAAGTTACTAAATACGAATTTGATTTTTCTAAATCTAACTGAAAATAAGCAATCTCATTGTTTTTTACTTCCTGTAAAGCTCCATACTTATTTATAATAGAGAATATCCGACTATGTGGTTCATATTCCATCCCTATTTCGCATTTGATCCCTTTCTTTTTACAAAATGAAGCCAAATATAAATATTGGACAGGAAATCTTTTAAGCCCAAACTCAACAACCGAATGTTCTTTTACCCAGTTATAAGCCTCTATAATGTCCTTTTCATCATCAATTTGTTCCATTTCTATAATTTGAAGCGGTTGCAAAGTAGCTTTAGTATCTTCTTTCTGACTGATCTTGGTAGTCATTATATTTATTGCTTGCAACTCCTCATTTATATTATGCCTAAAAGGGAATCGGAAATAATAGGGATAGATATCAACATTTAATTTTGATAGTTGGCATATACGGTAGGTAGAATCCAAACCTCCCGTCCAAAACACATTCACTCTTGTTTTCATAATCTCAATATATATATCACCATCAACAAACTATTAACTGAGGTATTACCATTCCCTTTGTCTTTATCCACATTGTTCCCCATGTCAATCCTAGACCAAATGAAGACATTAATAAGGTGGTCTCCTTCGATATTAATTTCCCCCGAAGTTGCGTCACCATTAATGAAGGAATCGAGGCACCACCCAAATTACCAAACTCTTCCAAATTATAAGGAACCTTTTCCTGAGGAAGCTTTAGTTTCTTAACAATACGGTCAACAATCATCTTGTTAGCTTGATGTATTAGGAAATAATCAATATCCGTATCGCGATTAATTTTGTAATCTGTCAAAAATTTCTCTACAGATTTGGGAGGGCGGGATATTGCGAATGAGAAAACATTCATCCCATTTATCAGAGTATGGATAGGAGCACGAACAATACCATTACCGAAATCCTCGTATTCAAAAGATTCCGGAGTAGCCGGATGACGAAAACCACCGTGAGGAGTCATCAATGCTTCATATCCCTTACCATAAGTATGAAAATCAACAACAATATCATTAGCCGCCTCGTCATATTCTAAAGCTATTGCCGTACCACAGTCACCAAACAATGGTACGCGGCTCTTGTCCTTCATCGACCCCATACGTAACGCCGTATCACCAATAAGTAACAAAGCGCGCTTTACATTACCAGTCGTCAACAAATTGCCCGCAACCGTTATTGCATACATGCATCCACAGCATCCCATAGGGATATCCATACAGAAACAGTTCTCCGACAACGCCAATCTGTCTTGCAATATACAAGAAGTAGGCGGAGTACGATAATCACCTGTTACGGATTCAAACAGCAAAACATCAATACTATCCCTCTCCCATCCCAGTTCTTCAAGTAACTTCTCAGCGGCAGCTTGACACATATCCGAAGCACACATATTATCCGGAGCAATATGGCGTCTTCTTATGCCGACTGTATTATCAAATACTTCCGCCTCTTCCTGAGAAAAAAAATCAAAATCAGATGTCTTCACCACATTCTCAGGAACAGCCATAGCCACTCCCTTCATGCCGACATTCTTAATTTTCCATCTTGCCATAGTGCAACCCGTTAGAGTTCAACATCATATTTTTTCAAGATTTCACGTCCCCTACCATAGGAAGTGAATTCCATAATATCTTCCGGATCGAACATCACATCAAAAGACTCTTCCAACAAAGCAATGATATTCAACTGGTGAACAGAGTCCCATGATTCTACGTTTTCTTTCGAAAAATCATCATTCAATACAGAACTATCCACACCAAACACTTCAACAAAAGCATCATTGTATTTTTCAATATTCGTCATTACATTCTCTATTTTTATAAATTCAACTTACTATATAATATCTTTCCGGCTTCATTCTTAGGAATAGCATCTATTATTCTCACCTCAAAAGCCGACGCCACAAGTTTGGTCTTTTCTACCAATATTTCCTTTACCGCAGTCACATATTTATCATCAGTCAGATAGACAATCATCTTTTCATCTGTACCCACACAAGCACATTCTATCGGGCATTTACCTTTAATTATCTGTTCACACTCATCCAATCCGATACGCATTCCATACAGTTTTAAGAAGCGCCCCATACGACCTACAATGAAATAACACCCGTCTTCATCCCGATAGGCAAGATCACCCGTACGCATAAAACCATTACGCTCATCACCCAACAGTAAATCCTCGCGTTTACGAGCATACCCCATCGTTACATTTTTGCCGCGATAACACATCTCACCCTCCATGTTTGGCAATTCTATTACAGAGCCATCACTGTCTATCAATGACAATTCTGCATTCGGAACCGCACGGCCTATACTGCCACACTTTGAAATCGCATATTCCGGTGGAAGATAAGCCATACGGGCAGTACCCTCTGACTGTCCATAAGTGGCAATCCAACGTTTCCCGTTATCACGACAGTATTCTGCAAATTTCAAATTCAACTGACGCGGCATTTTTCCGCCTCCTTGAGTAAGCAGTGTCAAATCAGGTAAGTCCATACGGAAAAAGCGCATCAGATTTAAGATCTCAAAACTATAAGGAACACCTGTAAAACTGGTGGCGTGCTGTTCTTTCATAAAGCTCCAAAAAGCTTTGTCAGTCATACTTTGATTGGTTATCAATACAGTAGCTCCAACATAAAGATGACTGAATACCACTGACAGCCCCATAGTATAATATAATGGAA
>OMEI01001098.1_pt1 | contig 11156 bp, 5 predicted proteins | sample 1645381 | NCBI WGS metagenome assembly OMEI01 (sample SAMEA103958119, study PRJEB25191) | human gut metagenome | biome: human-associated habitat [ENVO:00009003]; feature: intestine environment [ENVO:2100002]; material: feces | place: Germany | collected 2013/2015 | reverse complement strand
TATTTTCTCTAATTAAACCTGTAATTCATTATTATATAAGAGAATAAATATTGATTTAATATAGGCTAATTGCAAGTTAGAATAAATGTTCTATTTATCGTTTTTACCGATACACTTGTTTGTTGTTTGTGAGAATGAAATTGTTCGTATTAAACTCAACTGCATATAATACTCTTTTGTTGAAAAATCAAGACTAGATGGTAATTTATTGATATGCATGCAATTTACCAATCTGGTTTGGGTAGAAAATTTAAGTATTTCATACATTTGAATTTCTACCTGAACCTATAGTATTGGTTTTATCACTCATTTGCATTCACAATAAAATAGTAACAGATTAATAATTAAGTAATTGAAAATCAAACAAAGGAGCTTTTAGGTAGATACAAATATATACTCATATTTTGTATATATCTAGTTACCAGATGTTTAATAAATTATAATTATCTTAGTTTGAGTTCTGTAAATACATATTTGTCATTGATTATCAACAATATATAACCTACTTAGTTCTGCGAAAACATTGCAAATTTCGTACATTGGAATGAAGGCACAAGAGGTTTTGATCAAGCCAAATGTAAAGGTAGTCATGAAGGCAGATACCGAAATACTCGATGAAGTTGTCGTTGTTGCTTATGGTACTGCTACGAAGAAATCTTTCACAGGTTCGGCTACGGAAATTAAAGGAGAAAAGATATCACTAAAAAACCCAACAGAACTATCTAAAGCTTTAAGTGGTGAAGTTGCTGGTGTTCAGGTAATGTCTACTTCTGGTCAACCAGGTTCAAACGCAAGTATCCGTATTCGTGGTTTAGGCTCGGCATATTCAAGTCGCGCTCCACTGTATGTAGTAGATGGTATCCCGTTTGAAGCCGATTTAAGCGGCATCGACCCCAGTGATATCGCTTCTATGACAGTCTTGAAAGATGCTACTGCTACAGCACTTTATGGTTCGCGTGCCGCAAATGGGGTAGTCTTGATTACAACTAAAAAAGGTGAAAAGGGCAAAACACACGTTGAGGCAGAAATTAAGTATGGAGCCAATATGCGCTTAATCCCGCAGTATGATGTAATTGACAGTCCTGAACGATTTACAGAGTTAACTTGGGAAGGTTTGAAAAATTATGCAGGTAACAGAGGTGGTATGGATGCCACACAATCTGCTGCATGGGCATCTAAAAATCTTTTTCAGGCACAATATGGTATTGCTCCAATCTATAATATGTGGAACGCGGATGGTGCACAGTTGATTGATCCTGCTACCGGGCGTTTTAACAGTGGAGTTGCACGTAAATACACTCCTGAAAAGTGGGATGACTATATTTTCCGTACAGGTCAAAAATTGGATGCCAGCGTAAAAATATCTGGTGGTAATGAAAAACTGACTCATTATACTGCTTTTAGTTATTTGAAAGATGAAGGCTATTATATTTCTTCAGATTATCAGCGTTTTAATGTTCGTAATAATATGAGTAATCAAATTACTCCATGGTTGAAGGCTACAACATCTTTGGCATACGCATATATGGAAACCAATAAGCCTGGACAATCGGATAGTAATATGAACAACGGCTTTCAGTTTATTAATGGTATGCCTTCTTTATTCCCTGTATTTGAACGTGATGAAGATGGTAATATCGTAAAAGATACGAAAATTGGTGGAAATAAATTTGATTATGGCATGAATGCCGGATATCAGCGTCCTTTCGCTTCCGGTATCAATCCGGCAGGTGCATTGTTATTAGATAAGGATGAAATTGTTTCACATCAATTCAATGGAAATGGATCTTTTGAAGCTAAATTCCTGAAATACTTTAAAATAACTGCAAATGTTGGCTTACAGTACTTAGGTTCGGCAGAGAATGAACTTACCAATCCTTATTATGGTGATAGTGCCGGTAAAGGACAGATTGCAAAATATCAGACTAACTACCTGAATTTCACAGCTAATCAGATACTTTCCTGGGGACAGAGCTTTGACAAACATAATTTTGATGCTTTCGTAGCTCACGAGTCAACATCCAGCAAAACATCTGTTGTTTATGGAAGCAAATCTAAAATTGTTAGACCAGATAATACAGAATGGAGTAATGGTGTAATTATGGACTATCTGGAATCATATACATATGGATATTCCATTGAAAGTTACTTTGGCCAGCTTCGTTACGACTACGATAATAAATATTTCCTTCACGGAACAGTTCGTGCGGATGGTAGTTCTCGTTTTGCCAAAGGAAATAAATGGGGTATATTTGGTTCGGTAGGTGCTGCCTGGGCCATTACAAATGAAGACTTCATGAAAGATGTCAAATGGTTGAAAAACTTGAAATACAAGTTGAGTTGGGGTGTATTGGGTAACCAAGATTTTATAACGAGCCCGGTTGTTGCCGGTTACTATCCTTATGAAGACCTTTATACAATTGATAACTTAAATGATGAATTCACATTCAGTTTTAAATTTAAAGGTAATCCCGATTTGACTTGGGAAAGAAGCACTACTATTAATACCGGTATCGAATTTAATATTGCCGATGTATTGGAAGGTGAAGTAGAATACTTCCACAAGAAAACAACCGATATGTTGTTTATGAAGCAGGTTGCTCCTTCTTTGGGATATGCATCTTATCCGGTAAATGACGGAGCATTAGTAAATAAAGGTGTTGAATTTTCATTGACAGCACATTTATTAAATAAGAAGGATTATAAATTTGATTTCCGACTGAATGGAGGTTACTATAAAAATGAGATGACCAAAATGCCTATCGATGAAACAACCGGTATGGAGAAGCCTATCGAAATCAGTACATATTATGGTTGGGCAAAAGGTCATTCATTATATGACTTCTATATCCGCGAATATGCAGGCGTTGATCCGGAAACCGGCTTCGCATTATATAACCAATATTATAATGTAAAAGCTAATGGTGAAAGAGAGTTGATCACTGATATGGAAACTTATAAGTCTAAGAATACAATTAATAAGCTCGAAGTAGAGCAAACTAGCGATTGGGATAAAGCTACCAAAAAATTTGTAGATAAGTCTGGTATCCCTGCATTGCAAGGTGGCTTTGGATTCGATTTGTACGCTAAGGGAATTACTCTTAATGCAACCTTCTCTTATGGAATTGGTGGTTATGGCTACGATTACAACTATGCAGCGATAATGCACAGTGGTACATCAGGTTCATATAATTGGCATAAAGATATAGAAGGTCGTTGGCAGAAACCAGGTGACATAACTAATATTCCAAGTTTATCTAACGATTATGGTGGTGGCGCTGATGGTACTAACTATGCTAATGCAAGTTCTACCCGCTTCCTGACAAGCCGTTCATTTTTAAACCTTGCTAACGTGAGAATAGGTTATTCATTGCCCAAAAGTATTGTTGCTAAACTACATCTTTCTGATTTGAACTTTTTCATTTCAGGTGACAACTTATTGTATTGGTCAGCACGTAAAGGGTATGTTTCTATGGCGTCTTCCGGCAATAGTGACAATGTTAACGATGATAACAAAAATGATTCCGGCGAATCAGGTAGAAGCCAATATGCTCCTTTAAGTACAATTATGGGTGGTATTAAAATTCAATTCTAACATTAAAAATAAGAATTATGAAATTCAATATAAAAATATATATTCCGGTAATAACCTTAGGGCTATCACTACTATTGAGTGGTTGTGGTGATTCTTTCTTAGAAAAGAGTCCATTACATTACTTCCGGAGATTTACAGGAAGTAGCGAAATGGAACTCTAATATCTTAATGGGACAAGCTTTGGGTACATATTCCACTACATTTGCTATGAATTCAGGTGGTACGGGTGGCCACGACGACTTTGGACAGAAATCTGTAGATATTGCAACAGACTTGATGAGTGGAGATATGGTTATTATGTCCCAAGGGTATGGATGGTTTGAAGCTGCGGGTTCATTAACTTGCACTACTACCACCGCTGTTAATTATTCTTATCAATTTTGGAGGTATTATTATAAGCTCATAAAAGCTACTAATGAAATACTGGATGCAGCAGGTGGTGATGAAGTCACTCCCGAAGGTGAAGAAAACCAGATATACTATGCGCAGGCTAAAGCTCTGAGAGCTCATTCATATTTTAACCTAGTGAACTTATATGCAAGACCTTATGCGGAAGATAAAACAGCTTTGGCTATTCCCGTTTATCGTACGCAATTAACATCAGAAGCTGTGAAAAAATCTTCAGTAGAAGATGTCTATACATTAATAGTGAAAGATTTAACCGATGCAATCCCTTTACTCGAAGGGTTTAAACGCCCTTCGGGTGCAAAAGACCAAATAGATCAATCGGTAGCAAAAGGTATGTTAGCATACGTTTATTTGACTATGGGTGATTATAAGAATGCCGCTAAATTATCTCAAGAGGTAATTGATTCTAAACAATATACCTTAATGAATAAGACTGAAATTATTAATTCAGGGTTTGCATCTGTTAGCATTCCAGGATGGATGTGGGCCATTGATTTGACAACAAGTAATTCTCCAGCTCTCCCTACTTTCTGGGGACACATGGACTTGTTCACTTATAGTTATGCCTACGCAGGTGGAGAGAAGTTAATTGATACGGAGTTGTATAACTCAATTCCGGCTTCGGATGCTCGCAAGAAATGGTTTAGTGAATATAATTCAAAAGGTGAACAATATGAGCTAACCAATTGGTGGAAATTCTATAACTCTAAACGAATTATGGGTAATCGCGAATGGTATGATGATGAAGTTTATATGCGTGTTGCTGAAATGTACTTGATTAATGCAGAAGCCAATGCACGCGAAAATAACTTACCGGCTGCCAGAGTTTCATTGAAGGCATTGCTGGATGAGCGTGATGCTGACGCCGCAGCAGCAGTAGCTGTGATGAATCAGGATGCATTATTAGATATGATATACTTCAACTGGCGTCTTGAACTGTGGGCTGAAGGACGTGGGCTATTAACCATGAAACGCTATAAGAAATCAATTACCCGTTGTGCAGAAGATGCAATGCTTCCAGGTAGTACTTATAGTTATGATGACAAACGTTTGATATTCAATATTCCGGAAAGAGAGATTACTAATAACCCAAATTTGGCTGAGTAATCAGTAAAATAAAGTGTTTTTAGAAAAGGGGATTTGTGAAAATCTCCTTTTCTTGTATTTAAAAGTAAAGGTATTGATCATTCTTTTTGCTTTTCACGAATTTGCAGCATTAAGATAGACCTGTCTACAACGATGGACACCAGTAATTACCACTACTTCCGGACAGTCTAATGACCTTGAATTAGCAGAGCGCATGATTCCTAAATTATTCTGTTCATTCCTTTGTTCCTAAATGATTTGGTGCAATAGACTTTTATTTATTATATATTTTTTAAGAGCACATTGCAAATACATGGAAGTTTATATTGAAAATAGAAAGAAATAGAAAAATAACAAGTACAGAGATTACATTTTATTTATGCTATCATTAAGCACTTTCAAAGGTGAAATATCCGTGTTATATTTGCCGATACGGACTGTTGGATAATGAAAAATCCAAACTATTTGTGAAATATCCGTGTTAATATGAAAATTTAGTGGAACCTTGACCGGAATATTGATTATTATTTACATTACATTATGAAATTGAACGCATAGTAATTGTTTTTTAGTTCATTTATATCCCATGTCAAATAGTAATATACTAATAACTAAAGATTTAACTAACTAATATAGTATAATTCCGGTAGATATTAATACATATTGCTGTTTATTAGCATGTTATATATCAATGTATTATAAATTATTATCACTCAAACACAAGTTCTTACATCACGTATATATATCTGGAAATTAGATATATAGCATTCGCATAGTTCTGCGAATACGTTGCAAATCTCGTATATTGGAATGCAGGTGCAAGAGGTGGCTATTGCGCCACACGTGAAGGTTACAATGAAAGCAGATACAGAGATGTTGGATGAAGTATTAGTTGTTGCTTTCGGTACAGCAAAGAAATCTGCCTTTACAGGTTCAGCTTCAGTTGTTAATACTGAGGAATTATCAAAGCGTATTACGACCAATGTATCTGATGCTTTAGTTGGTTCTGTTGCTGGTTTGCAGATACGTGGAGGATCAGGAGCACCAGGCTCGGGTGATGGCAAAATCAATATTCGTGGTATTGCTTCCATGTATGCAAATACTGATCCGCTGATTATTGTAGATGGTGCTCCTTATACTGCTAATTTATCCAATATTCCACAAAATGATATCGAATCAATCTCTGTTTTGAAGGATGCCGCATCCGCTGCTCTTTATGGCGCCCGTGGTGCTGCCGGTGTCATCATCATTACTACTAAGAAAGGTAAGACGCAAGAAGCCGTAGTCAATGTGGATATAAAGTGGGGTGTCAATACACGCGGTGTTCAAGACTATGATGTTATTACAGACCCGGGACAGTATTATGAAGCCTACTATTCTCAACTTTATAACTATTCGCGCTATAGCCAGGGATTGAATGCAGCTGATGCTAATTCTTGGGCTAATCAGAAAATGATTAGCGATTTGAAGTACAATGTTTATACTGTTCCCGATGGTCAGATGCTGATTGGGACCGATGGACAGTTGAATTCCAATGCCACATTAGGGCGTAAGTATAACTATCAAGGTACAGATTATTATTTACGACCTGATGACTGGAAAGATTTAGCTTATAAAAGCGCTCTACGTCAAGAATACAACGTAAGTGTAAGCGGTGGTTCCGATCGTTCCTCTTTTTACGCCAGCCTTGGTTATTTGAATGAAGATGGCATTATTGAAAATTCAGGCTACGATCGTGTTAGTGCACGTATTAAGGCTGACTATCAAGCTAAGAAATGGTTGAAATTGAGTGCGAATGTAGGTTATATTCACTCTAATCAAGAGTCAAATCCCAATATGAGTACCACCGGAAATAATACAAATTTAATGTACTACACCAGTAGTATTGCACCTATTTATCCTGCGTTTGTACGTGTGGTAGATGCAGCGGGCAATGTTATCGTGAAAAAAGACCAATACGGCCATGATGGCTATGATTATGGAATAAATGACTATGGTGGTTTAGGTACCCGTCCATTTATGTCCAATGGTAACCCACTGGGTGCTAACTTATATAACCAAGTTAAATCTATTGGTGACCAGCTGAATGGTACTTTTATGGCAGATGTAAATATTACCAGTTTCTTAAAAGCAAATGCAACAAGTACCGTTATCTTGGGACAGACCAACTATTCAGATTATCAGAATCCATTTTATGGCCCTGCTGCAGGTACTAATGGCAGAATCCAGAAGACTGGCACCACCGGATTTAGAACCAATAATGTTCAAACCTTGACTTATTTTCAAGACTTTGGCAGACATAATGTAAATGTAATGGTGGGGCATGAATATTATAGAGCTACGACTAAATATCTGGCAGCTACGGCAAAAGGTGGATTTTCTCCTGATATTCCGGAAATCAATGCTTTTGCAACGAAGAATGATGCCAGTTCTTATACTACAGTATACAATGTAGAAGGTTACTTTGGTAACGCTCAATATAACTATGCTGAAAAATATTTTGTATCAGCATCTTATCGCCGTGACGCTTCTTCGTATTTTGCAAAAGAACATCGCTGGGGTAATTTCTGGTCAGTAGGTGCCGCATGGAGAATTTCCCAAGAAAATTTTATGGAAAATTACTCTTCTTGGTTGGATGAACTGAAACTGAAAGCATCCATAGGCCAGCAAGGTAATGACAATATTGGTAGTTGGGCATACACTGATATGTATACACTGACTGCAACAAATGAAACGACCATGTCGCCCACATTTTGGCGTATTGGTAATCCGGACATCACTTGGGAAACGACTACGAATATCAATGTCGGTGTGGAATTTAGTTTATGGAAAGGTCGGTTGGCTGGTAATGTAGACTTTTATACTAAAAAGACCAGTAACTTGTTGTTTTGGCTATCTGTTCCTGAATCAGCAGGTTCACGCGGTTACTATGGTAATTTGGGGGATATTCGCAATATGGGTGTAGAACTCGCCTTAACTGGGACTATCGTGCGTACAAGAGATATAGATTGGAGTGTATCAGCAAATCTATCGCATAACAAGGCTAAAATACTCACTTTACCCGAATCGAAGACTATAGGAAATGGAGGTTTTGCGGAAACAAACTCTACTGATATTGCTCAAAACTGGTATGAGGAAGGTGGTCCACTTTACAACGCATTCTGTGCTGAATATGCTGGTGTTAATGAAAAAGGAGAGGCCACCTATTGGGTGGACGAAAATTTGAAAGGTTCTACCAGCAGACCTGGTAAAGAGCATTCTTACACTACTACTAACCCCAATGAAGCTACTAAATATGCGCAAGGCAATGTTCTGCCTAAACTATACGGTGGATTCAGCACTTCATTGCGAGTACTCGACTTTGATTTCTCTGCTTCATTCGATTATCAAATAGGAGGCAAGGTTACTGATAATCGTTACGCCTCTTTGATGACTCCTAATGAAACCTCTGCCAGTGCAGGCTCCAACTTCCATAAAGATTATCTCAAAGCATGGAGTCCTAATAATACTTCAAGCGATATTCCCCGCTGGCAGTATGGCGACAAGTACACAGTGTTCTCCAATTCTGATCGTTTCCTCACCAATGCCAGTTATCTGAATTTCCAGTCGTTCACAGTGGGTTATACACTTCCAAAAAATCTTCTGAGGAATATAGCCAAAATACGCATCTATGCTGCCGGTGAGAATCTATGCTTCTGGTCTGCACGCAAAGGTTTCGACCCCCGCTATTCTTATGAAGGAAACAAAGACATAACAGCATACTCTCCTGTACGCAATATTTCAGGAGGTATTCAAATAACATTCTAAACAAATAAGTGAAATTGAATATGAAAAAAATATTGATTCCATTCTTAACTGTTGCATTCGGACTTACTCTTGCAACAAGTTGTATTGAAGAGATTGATCCGCAATCATCCACCATAACCAAGGATCAGGCAGCCAATGCTCCTGGTTCGTATGATAACTTTGTGAGCGGCATAACTTCTTCGTTGGCCGGTACATTTCAATTTGGCGCTGGCGCAGATAAAAGATATCCTTATGATTACGGTTATCCCTCTTTTTATCAGATGCGTGATGTAATGGGGCAAGACCTTGTTCCCAGCTTCTCAGGACACCAATATTCTACTTGGTACAGTTGTGGTGTGGCTCTTGGCCCCCAATATCTTCTATGTCAGTTTCCATGGACATATTATTATAGTTGGATTAAGAATTGCAATACCGTTCTTTCATTAGCTGGAGAGAACCCCGATACAGATAAAATGTCAGGTGCAGGTATCGCATATGCCATGCGGGCAATGTTCTACATGGATTTAGCGCGTATGTTTGCTAATAAAACTTATGCATTAGACAAAAATGCAGAAACGGTTCCTATCGTAACCGAGGCTACTGCTCTTTCTGACTTAGCTACTAACCCTCGTGCTACTAATGAAAATATGTGGGCATTTATTCTTTCCGATCTCGACAAGGCAGAGCAGTATTTAGCAGATTACCAGCGACCTGATAAATTGACTCCTGATAAGTCAGTAGTATATGGTTTGAAAGCACGTGCTTATTTAGTGATGGAAGACTGGGAAAATGCCGAAAAATATGCCAAACTTGCTCAAGCTGGTTACCAACTCATGGGTGAAGCTGATTATACTGACAGCGATACAGGCTTCAACACTCCCAATTCTTCTTGGATGTTCGGGCTGAAATTTAAAGATACTGATGACAATATTCTGTTGAATGATGCTGATAGTTCGTGGGGGTCTTTTATGTGTCTTGAAGTGAATGGGTCGGGATGTGGCTATGCTTCCAGCTATGGTCACCAATTTCTGATCGATCGTCACTTGTATGAGACTATCCCGGAAACAGATTTCCGCAGAAAGTGTTTTGTTGACTTTCAGATAGCTGAATTACCCCAAAATGAACAATTAGAGGCTTTGGAGGCATATACAAAGTATCCGGAATGGATTTATGCTTCCGGTAATAAAGAAGGCAAAGGTGTAGGCGGTCTTTCTCTGAAATTCCGTCCAGCCAAGGGTGGAAATGATAATCAGTATTTAGGCTTTCTTGTATCCGTCCCCATGATGCGTGTTGAAGAAATGTATCTGATTGAGGCTGAAGCTGCCGGTATGCAGGATGAATCAAGAGGCATTGCCTTATTGACGACATTTGCCAAGAGCCGAGATACCTCTTACACATATGGTAAACACAATGAGTCTTACGGAAATCCAGCCAACTCTGCATTCCAAAATGAAGTGTGGTGGCAGCGTCGTATAGAGCTTTGGGGAGAAGGATTTGCCACTTTTGATATCAAACGTCTTAATAAAGGTGTCATCCGTAGTTATCCTAATACCAATCATGTGGAGAAATTCCGTTGGAATAGTACTACTCCTCCCGATTGGATGAACCTCTGTATTGTGCAGAGTGAAACTAATTATAATACAGCTTGTACAAACAATCCTACACCTATTGCACCTACTACGGATTCTGATGAGTATATGTGGTAATCCGGGCTTATAATATTAAAAAATAAGAATATGAAAAAATATATCTATAGTTTATTTATGATGATTCTTGCTGTTGGAGGCATGATATCATGTTCAGAAGAAGAGGGAACAAATCCGGGTAATGACTCTAGGCCTAATGTTGTTGTGTACCAGTTTGCACCGGAGGCTCCTTACAATGCGGACAATGATTTATTGCTCCGAATAGCTGCCAACAGCAAGGTTGCCGAAGCTTATTATCTGGCCGAAGCAACAACCGATAAAGAGGCACATATAGCTTCGATGGGTAAAGACGGTTATATGGACTATGTAATTAAAAACGGTACTAAAATTGAAGGTCTTTCGGGGGCGTCGGATAGCGATGTGACAGTGACCGGCATGGTAGGGGAATATATTATTACGGTAGTAGCTGTGAATGGCAATGATAAGATGGCGACCGAAACAACTTTCACAGGGCTGAAGTGGGAGTCAATTGGTATAGGTATGTTATCAAGCTCATTCTTCGGTGGTGAAGGAGAATGCGAGTTCTATAAAGCAAGCCCAGTACTTAAATATAAGGCCATAGGACCTTTTGAAGA
>OMEI01001097.1_pt1 | contig 11159 bp, 12 predicted proteins | sample 1645381 | NCBI WGS metagenome assembly OMEI01 (sample SAMEA103958119, study PRJEB25191) | human gut metagenome | biome: human-associated habitat [ENVO:00009003]; feature: intestine environment [ENVO:2100002]; material: feces | place: Germany | collected 2013/2015 | reverse complement strand
TGCACGAAGCGGGGCTTCCAATTAATTGGGTTATTTCGGACAAAAATACGAAATAATTGTGTTTCTTTGCATAAATTTTCCAGCAAAATCAGCAGCCGTGAACCTCGCCTTTTTCATCGCCCGCCGGACGGCGCAGCACACCCCGGATAACAAACCCGGGGTGATGGAGCGTATCGCCGTGATTTCCGTGGCGTTGAGCGTGGCGGTGATGATCCTGGCCATGGCCGTGATCATGGGGTTCAAGCACGAGGTGGCACGCAAGGTAACGGCCTTTGCGGCGCATGCCGTCGTGACCGACGTGCGGGGTGTCGGGACGCTCGATTCGGAGTCCGTGCACCGCAGCGCCCGCACCGAAGGGCTGATCCGCTCGACCCGGGGATTCGCTTCGATGGCTCCGTACGCCGTCAAGGTGATGCTCAAGGGGGTGGATACGGCCTACGACTGGTCGGCCTTCCGCGGATGGCTCGTCGACGGGGATTTGCCCCGCGTGGGGGATTCGATCCGCACGAAGGACATCCTGCTTTCGCGCAGCCTGGCCGACCGGCTGATGCTCGGCGTGGGCGACCGCGTGGAGATGCTCTTCGTCGAGGCCGGCGACACGCCGCGCCGCGACCGGTTCAAGGTGGCGGGGATTTACTCGTCGGGGATGGACGAGATGGACAACACGGTCATCCTGACCGACCTGCGCAACGTGCAGCGCCTCTCGGACTGGGCGCCGGACGAGATTTCGGGATACGAGGTCTTTACCGACGACCTGGCCGGGGCGGACGATTTCGCCCGCAGGCTGGGGCATACGCTCCTCTACGACGAGGACGACGCCACGGCGAACCTGGCCGTCACGAGCGTGACGGAACTTTATGCCAGCATCTTCGACTGGCTCAGGGCGCACGACGTGAATGCCGCCGTGATAATCGTCATCATGCTCGTGGTGGCTTTTTTCAACATGACCTCGGCGTTGCTGATCCTCGTGCTCGAACGCACGCGGATGATCGGCCTGCTCAAGGCCTTCGGCATGCGCAACGGCCAGCTGCGGCAGGTGTTCCTGTGGCGGGCGTCGTTCATCACCCTGCGCGGCCTGGCGTGGGGGAATGCCGTGGGGCTGGGGCTGTGCTTCGTGCAGCGGTATTTCCATGTCGTGCGGCTCAGCTCCGAGGGGTACCTGCTCTCCGAAGTCCCGATTTCGCTGGGGTGGGGCTGGTGGCTGGCGCTGAATGCCGGTGCCGTGGCGGCGATCGTCGCGCTGCTCGTGGTGCCGACCTATATAGTATCGACCGTGAAACCCGACGAATCAATCCGTTACGAATGACCGTGAAACCCTATAACACCGGACAGACCAAGAAGGAGGAGGTGCGCGAAATGTTCGACAACATCGCACCCAAATACGACCTGCTGAACCATACGCTCTCGATGAACATCGACCGCATCTGGCGCCGCCGCGTGGTGCGCATCGTGCGCCGCAGCCGCCCGCACCGTATCCTGGACGTGGCGACCGGTACGGGCGACCTGGCGATCGAGATGGCACGCCGCATACGGGACGTGCACGTGCTGGGCGTCGACCTCTCGGAAAAGATGCTCGACGTGGCGCGCTGCAAGGTCGCCGCCCGCGGCCTCGACGAGCGGGTCGTGCTCGATGTGGGCGACGCGGAGCACCTGCGCGTCTCGGACGCTTCGGTCGACGTGGTGACCGTAGCGTTCGGCGTGCGCAACTTCGGCGACCTGGAGGCCGGCCTGCGCGAGATGGCCCGCACAATAAAACCCGGGGGCAAGGTCGTTATACTGGAGTTCTCGCGTCCCCGCAACCGGCTGTTCCGGGTGCTGTACGAGTTCTATACCTATAAGATACTGCCGCGCATCGGCGGCATGGTGTCGAAAGATAAGCGTGCCTACGAATACCTGCCTGCCTCGGTCGGGGAGTTCCCTTCGCCCGCGGAGTTCATGTCCCTGATGGAGCGCGCGGGGTTCCGCGCGTGCCGGGCCCGGAGCCAGAGTTTCGGGATCGCGCAGATATATACCGGCCAGCGATGAGGAAGTGGTTATGCTGCATATTGCTCGCGGCGATGGCGCTGCCGATGGTTTCGTGCCGCCGGGCGGTCGAGAAGGCCCGGCGCAATATCCGTCTGGAAGCGGTCGAAAAGGTCGAACGCAAGGGGATGGGCGGCGCCGAGGCCGTAGTGCGCGTGAAGAACGGCACGGGGTACAAACTGGTGCTGGAGCGTGCGAAGGTCGATCTCTTCTACGCCGGGAGCCGCGTGATGAGCATTACCCTCCACGGCCGTGTCGAGGTGCCGCGCCGGACGACCGGAAGTTTCACGTCGCTGTGGCGCGTGAGGACTACCGACCCGATGGCCTATTACGTGATGGTGAAAAAAATCCGCGAGGACGATATTTCGCAGGTCGCCGTTTCGTTTGCGGTCGAGGGGCGCGGGGGGCCGGCTTCGGTAAAAAATTCGGAAGAGATGGTGCCGTTGTCGGAATTTTTGAATATCTTTGGGCTGTCCTTGCAGGACGTGAAAAACTATCTGGACGAGTAATGCGCAGACTGACGACTTTCATAGCGGTGATTTTCGCCGCGGCGGCTTTCGCTCCGCTGCGGGCGCAGTCGCTCAATGCCTTCAAGGAGCGCTTGGCCGCCCCGGTGGTCTCCGACGCTGCGTTCGGCACGGCCAGGGTCACCGTCACCGAGTACGGCGATGCGGAGAAGGCTGTCGACGACGCTTCGCGCGGGGGGCAGCGCCTGCGGCTGCGCGGTTACAGGGTCTGCATCTTCTTCGATAACGGGCAGGATGCCCGCGCCGGGGCCTTTGCCGCGGAAGCCCTTTTCAAGGAGACTTATCCCGGGATCATGGTATACCCGGTCTACGAGAATCCCTATTTCAAGGTCGCGGTGGGAAACTGCCTGACGGCCGAGGAGGCCATCATCCTGAAGGGCAAGATCGCATCGACTTTCCCCAAGGCCTTCGTGAAAAGCGAGGAGTTCTCCATGGCAGACCTTTTGAACTGAAAGGTCGAATTCCACGCTCCGTTTTCGGCGCCTGGCACCGTTTGCGGGCAGCCTTCGCCCCTGCTTGCCAAAAACATACGCACGTCTTGAAAATATCGGAAATTTTTATTTGCAATATTCTTGCGAATATATATCTTTGCGACGTTACGGAATAACTAATTATTAAACCTTTGACGCTATGAAAAAGATCTTTTCCTTTGTTGTCGTAATGGCTGCCGTTGCAATGGTAAGCTGCTGCGGTAATTCGAACAAGAAGGCTGCCGAGGGCGAGGCTGCCGCCGTTGCGACCGAAGCTTCGGCTTGCGCCGGCTGCGACGCGAAGTGCGATGCCGAGGCATGTGACTCGTCCAAATCCTGCTGCGCCGAGAAGTGCGATTCGACCAAGTCGTGCTGCGCCGAGAAAGCTGAAGACGCATGCTGCAACAAATAATGTTGTCGGGCATGAGAGTGAGGGAGATTCCGCCGGAATCCCCTTTTTTTGTGCCCGGTTTTCCCGCCCCGGCCGGAATCCTGCGAAAGGGCGGCGGTGCCTTGCAACCGCTTCTGACGACAGGCGGCTGCGGCTTGTTTATTATTTCTGACATGGTACCGCGTTTTTTCATAATTATGGTTATATTTGTGTAGTTTTGATTTTTACGGGTTTCAATTGTGCGTCGACTCAATCTCAAATTTAGAATTATGAAAAAACTGATCGGCATCGTCGCCGCGCTGGCGATGCTCTTTGCCCTGCAGGCGTGCAGCGAGGGCAACGACCCCGCTCCCGGAATACGGTTATCTACGGAAACCCTCGATTTCCCGGCCGGGAAATCGACCCTCGACCTGGTGGTTTCCAGCCCGCAGCAATGGCGCCTCCGGGTCAGTGCCGAGTGGTGCTACGTGCTGGGCGCGGATGTCCTGAACGAGCCGTGCGAGGAAAAGACCTTCAGGGTCGGCGTGGATGGGAACAACGCCCTCAAGGGGCGCGAGGCGCTAATCACGTTGACGGGGGCGGACGGGACGGTGAAAACCGTTACGGTGACGCAGGGGGCCGCGGAAGAACTCTCGCCCGTCATCAAGTCGTTCCGGTTCCGGACGGCGGCGAATGCGGCGAAATTGCCGCAGGATGTGGTGCTGGAGGTCGGTGACGGCATTATTTCCGGCAGGACTTCATTCGTGGTGGAGAACAAGGTGCTCGTCCCCGAGTTCGAATTCGAAGGCGAGGGGGTTTATATGGGGTCGCAGGAGATCGCCAGCGGAGAAACCGAGGTGGATTTTTCGGGCCCGGTCGTGCTGACGGTCAGGAACAAAGGCGGCGGGGAGCGGGAATACAGGGTCAGCCTGGTCAGCTTCACGGGGCTGCCCGTGGTTTATATCGACACCGGCGGAATACCGGTCGTCTCGAAGGAGGAATATGTGGCCGCGTCGCTTAAAGTCGTGGATAACAACGGGCTCCGTCCGTCGGGCGTTTTCAGGGGCGATGTCAATATCAAAGGGCGCGGGAACAGTACGTGGGGCATGCCGAAGAAACCTTACCGGCTGAAATTCGACAAGAAACAGTCCCTGTTGGGCGAACCCAAGGACAAGTCGTGGGTGCTGCTGGCCAACTATATGGACAACGCCTGCGGGATACGCAATGCGACGGCCTATGCGATCGGCCACCTGAGCTGTCTGGAGTTTACGCCGACGACTCATTTCGTCGATGTTTTCCTCAATGACCGTTACAACGGCACCTACCAGCTTTGCGAGCACATGAAGATCTCCGAAGACCGGGTGAACGTGACCGACGAGGGATACCTGCTCGAGGCCGACCAGCTCGACCGCCTGGATCCGGACGACGTTTATTTCCGCACGGAGCGTATCCTGATGAATATCAAAGACCCCGACGTGGAGCCCGGGAGCCCGCAATACGAATGGATCAGGAATTACGTCAACGAAGCGGAGAATGCCCTCTACGGTGCGGATTTCGCCGATCCCGAAACGGGGTATGCCAAGTACCTGAACGTCGATACGTATGTGGACTGGTACGTGATCAGCGAGATCACCAAGACCAACGACGCGTCGCTCTATACGAGCTGCTATATGAATATCGCGCCCGGCGGGAAGCTGAACATGGGGCCGATCTGGGATTTCGACATCTGCATGGGCAATACGAAGTGGAACGGTGCGGACGGGCGCGGCCCCGAAGGGTACTGGAACCGCGAATCGCCGTGGTTCGAGCGGATGCTGCAGGATCCGGCCTTCGTGCGGAAAGTCAAGGAACGCATCGGCTATTTCAAGTCCAACCTCGCCGTCATCCTGGCGCAGGTGGACGGCGAGGCCGCCTATGCCGAGGCTTCGGTCGTCGAAGACAACCGGCTGTGGCAAAACCTGAAACCGGAGGGAGCGGCGGACAGCGAGGTGAAAACCGCGTTCCGGCAGGAGGTTCGGGCGATGAAGGAGTGGCTGACGGCGCGCCTCGACTGGCTCGACCGGGCCTCTTTTCAGGATTAGGGCAACGGACAGGGCGGCACAGGATGCCGCCCTGTTTTTCCCGGGGCATCCCGGCTGCGGATTGCTGCCTGTGGGTGCCCCCCCCTCTCCCGATGCGCAGGGTGCGATATGCCGGGCGCATTCCGGGCGGGGAATCCCCTCCGGCAGGGAACATGCAGCGGTGTAAGTTATGCCAAAAAAAACTATCTTTGCATGGACACAAACATTACCACTATGAAAGTATTGCTTATAAACGGCAGCCCCCACAGGGAGGGGAACACTTTTATCGCCTTGTCCGAGGTTGCCCGGACGCTCGAAGCCCAAGGCATCGGGACGGAGATCGTCCACATCGGGACGAGGGCCATGCAGGGCTGTATCGCCTGCGGGAAATGTGCGGAACTGGGGCATTGCGTCTTTTCCGATGCCGTGTATACCGCCGTGCGGGAGAAGCTTGCCGAGGCCGACGGCCTTGTGGTCGGCTCGCCGGTCTATTATGCCGGGCCGAACGGTTCGCTTTGCGCGCTGCTCGACCGCGTGTTTTATTCGTGCGGCCGCGATCTGGCCTACAAGCCTGCCGCTGCCGTGGCTGTCTGCCGCCGTGGCGGGGCGAGCGCGACGTTCGACCGCCTGAACAAGTATTTTACGATTTCGAATATGCCCGTCGTGCCGTCGCAGTATTGGAACAGCGTACACGGACGGGTGCCGGGCGAAGCACGCGAAGATGCCGAAGGCTTGCAGACGATGCGGGTGCTGGCGAGGAACATGGCGCAACTGCTGAAGGCCGGCGTCGGCCCTCGTCTGGCCCCGGAACCCGAAGAACGGGTGTGGACGCATTTCATCCGCTGACCGCCGCGGGGCTGGATTTCAGGATGGGAAAGAGCGCGCAGAAAAGGGAATTGGCAACGACCGTTAGTCGTTGCCAATTCCCTTTTAATGTATAGCTGTCGAGGATTTCCTGGTCGGCAATGTTGGTTCCCATCTTCTAATAGGTGGTTATGACCCGGCTCGTTTCGCTCGTCGTCGTACCTCCGGCACCCGTGGCCCGGCACTTTACGTAATAGGTCGTCCCGGCTTTCAGTCCGCTGATCGTCGCTTTGATGAGGGTGCCGTTTACCGAGGCGTTCTTACCCGTTGTGGGGTTGGAGGAGGTGCCGTAATATATCTTGGCGTCCGAAACCTTCGCTTCATCCTTGTTGTAAATCTTATAGGTTACGGTTACCGAGGTTTTGGTCGCCGTAAAATCGTAAAACCCGATATCGGGCTTTTCTGCCGGGGAGCCCGGATCCGCTCCGCTTCCGGAAGTTGACACATAATAGAAATAGTTGCTATACGTGTCGTAGTCGGCTACCATTACCAGTTCCGAGTCCGTCATTTTCCCGATGCGGCTGTGGCCGAAGCCGAAGGCCGTGCTGTATGCTCCATTCGTCTTGGGGTCTCCCGTGTCCCATTGGCAACGGATCATTTCCCCGTCGATCCACCACCAGCCTGAATGGGTGCTGTTCAGGTACAGGTAGTGCCATGCACGGTCGGTTTCTCCCGAAAATGTTATTGTATTCAATACGTAGGGGTTATTCAGAACCTTTTCACTGCCGTCTTCTACTTTGATTTCCTTGGCCAGTTTCCAATGTGTGTCCAGGAGTTGCCGTTCGAGTTTCTGGCCGGTTGCCTGCGGCCCATTGCCGCTTTCTCCACCTTCGTCGCTGCTGCATGATACAAGCATGAAGTATCCGATTACCAATATGGATATGGCAATATTGATTAGTTTCATCGGTTCCGTTTGTTTATGATTTCTGGGGTGTTTGAGTCGTTGGGATTTCGGCTTTCGATAAATTGTTACATTGTTTCGGGATTTTGACCCGGAATTATTCCCCTGCCGCTTCCGGGGGCGGCAGGGGATGATGAGGCCAAACATCCGGCTGGTTGTCGTACGTATTAGAAATAGTAATTGAATGCGATCGTCGCACCGACGTTTAGGCCGAGCGAGAAGTCCCGGTTGGATACTTTGTTATCGCCGTCTTGTTTGATGACGGTAGTCTGATAGCCCAGATCGCCTGCGTTGAACATGATGCCGATGCGGTCGGCCGGTCGGAATTCGAAGTTGAGAGCTGAGATTCCGACCCGGAACCGCGACGCATCTTCTTCGGAGACCTCTTTACTGGTGAGTTCCGATTTGTTTTTGCCAAAGCCAAAGCCGATGTAGAAGCGGGGTACATAGTAGAACTTCTTGCCCAGTGGAATGTAGTAGCTGGCCATTGGTTGGAAATAGAACAATCCCTTCTTGTCGAAGAGTTGTTCGTCGTCGCTACCGGTTCGTCCGTTCGGGTCTTTTTCGAGCGAGTAGCCGATTCCCAAACCTACGGAGAGCTTGTTGATCACGAAATAGTGGAACTGGGGTGCGAATTCGAAGCTTCGGGAGCCTTTCGTTGTTTCCGAAGTGGAGGAAACGGTGGTTTTCGTACTGGATGAGCTCCACGAAAGCGATCCGGAAACGAGCATGTCGCCGCGTTCCTGTGCACATAGTGTCGATGCCATTCCCACCAGTGCGAAACAAAGAAATAGGTTTTTCATAATAAACTTAATTTAGGTAGATAATGGATGTTTTTGTTTGCGATACTAAATTATATATTATTTATCCGTTCGTTTGGAACGGAGGGTTTTCTGTTCATTTCAGGCAGTCGTATGTGTTTTGTGCGGGAATGAGGTCGGACGGATCGGTAGTCTGACAGGTCTGAAATGAAAAATCGCCTCTATTACAGATGATAGAAATCTGTAATAGAGGCGATTTTGTAAAAGCACAGACTTGCCGGTCGGTCTTTGTCTGTCGATCCCGCGGTCAGGCGGATCATCCTGCGGAGAGGAGGGGATTCGAACCCCTGAAACCCTTTAGGGGTTTACTCGCTTTCCAGGCGGGCCAGTTCAACCACTCCTGCACCTCTCCTTTCGGTTCGCAAAGGTAATAATTATTTTCAGATTTTACCAAAAATTGCCGTTTTTCCTTCGGCGGGACGGGCGGCCTGTCCCTGGGTGGGTGCAATGCGGCGGTTTGCCCGCAGCCGGCCGGGTTATTGCTGCCAGACGGTCTGGAGCAGTATCCAGAATGAAAACCGGAGGAAGGAGCCGGCCAGCGCCAGGAGTGCCGTCGTCCGGGGGCGTACCTTGTATACCCCCAGGGCGATCATGCAGACCATGCCGATGAAGGGGGCCCAGAAGACCACCGCAAGCCATACGCCGTATTTGTCGACCCGTTCCTGCTGCCTGCGGAGCGTGTCGGGCTTTATCCTGAACCATTTTTCGAGCCATTCCCACTTGGCATACCATCCGAGCCAGTAGGAAGTCATCGCTCCCAGCCAATTTCCGACGGCCGCCACGGGCAGGCATATCAGGGGGGCGGCTTTTGCCGCGAGCATCCCGACAAGCAGTATGTCCGAGCTGAGCGGCAGCACCGTGCCGGCCAGGAAGGTGCCGACAAACAGCCCCAGGTATCCTAAGTTGAGCAGCCAGTCCATAACCGTGTTTGCGAGGTTCCGTTCTTTATCCCCGGCAAAGATCGTCATTTTAAACCGTATCTGCAATATTTATCCGGGCAGGGTTCGTCAGGGTCGGGTGAATGAAAACGGGACTGCCTAAAACATGTTAGGCAGTCCCTTGCGACACACTATCGAAGAACAAATTGCATTGTTAGCGATTGTCCTGCGATTTTTTCGTGTACTGGTTATGTCCTTCGGGATTGTTGCTGCGCGAAGTACGCCCTGAACCGGACGACTGGCTGCTTGCGGTTCCCCGGCTCGCCGAGCTGGTGCGCGAAGTGGTCGTACGCGACGACTTTTCCGCCGATTTGCTTTGTCCGGACTGTGTATGGCCGGAGGTTTTGTTGTTAGACTCTTTCATGACTTTTAAAGAATTAAGTGAGACATAAATGCTGCCCGCCAGCCGAAGGGCCGAAGCCATGCGGTTGAAAGCCAGCCTGTACCGCATCTCCCCGCCGGGATGTACGGTATAGCTGACAACACAAAATAGATACCGAATATTTACGGAATATTTACCGGAGCCCGAAGTGGATGATGCTCAGCCGGGAAATGCTATGCGAATCAATCCTTTTTTCGTACCCAAACGGCTAATTTGCCTCCGTGTACTTTGAAAAGGGCCTTCCCGTCGTCGCCGATGGTCAGTTCGTCGTCGTAGCTTCCGGTGATCTCATGCCACGTTTCGTTGGCATGCATTACGCCTACGGACATCACTTTTTCGCCGTCCTCGCCGTTGGAAAGGAGCAGTGCCAGGCCGGAATCCGGATGTTGTGCGTCGCCCGAGCGGGTGAAACCTACCGTATTGGGATGGTCGAAATAATCCGTCTGTTCGCCGAAGGCGCGGAAGCGACGGGCATCGAGCAGAATATCAAGGATGGGACGGTGGGGCGACCCTTCGCCTTTCATGCTGTAATAATCGCCGTAGAAGACGCAGGGGTACCCCTCTTTCATCAGCAGGATCAGGCCGTACGCCAGCGGTTTGAACCACGATTTGACCTGCGATTCGAGCGAGCTGCCGCGCTGCGAGTCGTGGTTGTCCACGAACGTCACGGCCAGCGTGGGGTATTTCTGCACGAGCGTGTCGTCGAGCAGCGTCCGCATGTCGAAGTCGCGGCCCTGCTGCGATGCCGTGAAAAGTTTGAAGTGAAGCGGCGCGTCGAACAGGTCGATCTGGTGGTCTACGGCGTCGAGGTAGGCCTCCAGCGACTCGAAATCGCCGCTCCAGTACTCACCGACGGCGTAGAACTCTTTGCCCCGCGAAGCCCGGACGTTGTGCATGAAGTCGGCGATGAAGGCATTCTTGATGTGTTTGAGCGCGTCGAGGCGCATGCCGTCCGCGTCGAGCGTTTGGGCGATCCATACGCCCCAGCGTTTCATTTCTTCGACCACCTCGGGATGGTCGAAGTCCACGTCGTTGAAGATCAGGAAATCGTAGTTCCCGTTCTCGCCGTCGACGCCTTCGCTCCACTTCTTGCCTTCGCCCTGGATGAGGTAGATGGCCCGTTTGCCGGTCTCGTAAACCTGGTCGGTTCCCGAGAAGTGGTACCAGTGCCATTTGAAGGGAGAATATTTGTCGCCGCGTCCCGGAAAGGAGTATCCCGTCCACCCCTCGACTTCGACGGGTGCGCCGATCACTTGCTCGCGGTTCTCGGGATCGACCTCGCAGGCCATGAACTTCTCGGTATAGTCGGCGCCTGTCTTCTGGTTCATCACCGTGTCGAGGTAGACGGCTATCCCGTTCTCGTGGAGCGCCGCGACCGCTTCTTCCAGTTCGTGCCGCGTGCCGTACTTGGTGCGGACGGTGCCTTTCTGGTCGAACTCCCCCAAGTCGTAGAGGTCGTATACGGCGTATCCCTCGTCCTGTTGTTCGTCGGCCTTGTAAGCCGGCGGTATCCAGACCGACGTGATGCCGATGTCGTGCAGGTGTTTGGCATCCTCTTTCAGGTGCACCCATAATTTACCGTCGTTGGGCAGATTCCATTCGAAATACTGCATCATTACTCCGTTTTTCATAAAGCCGATATATGTTTAATGTTTACGCGTTTTCGTTGCAAAGGACATGCTAAACAGGATGAACGCCCCGGGGAAATTCCGGGGCGTTCTGACCTGCAAGCCGGCGGTGTCGTCAATCCTGTCCGACCGGCTGGCGCCGGGGCGCCTTCGTGTCCTGCGAATCGTACTGGCTC
>OMEI01001091.1_pt1 | contig 11198 bp, 8 predicted proteins | sample 1645381 | NCBI WGS metagenome assembly OMEI01 (sample SAMEA103958119, study PRJEB25191) | human gut metagenome | biome: human-associated habitat [ENVO:00009003]; feature: intestine environment [ENVO:2100002]; material: feces | place: Germany | collected 2013/2015 | reverse complement strand
CGACGCTCTTCCGATCTGCCTAATCGCACTGGGCGATCCCCATGGCGAGGTTGAGCTGTTCCCCGATGCGTGGTCGGTGTTCAAGCAGATGGCCCCCATCTACATGCACGGCATGATCTTCGGTGCCATGACCGAGAGCTATTGCGCCGAGCAGAGCGCCCGCATGACCGCCATGGATTCCGCCACCAAGAGCGCCACCGATATGATTCACGCGCTCCAGCTGGAGTATAACCGCACCCGCCAGGGTGCAATCACCCAGGAGATCACCGAGATCATCGGCGGTGCTTCTGCTGTGCAAACCAGCGACTATTAAACTTTTTGCACTGTATCCCCTATCGGGATACAATATTCAAACATTTATCTACTTCTGAAATTAAGGAAGAGGCTATCGTATGACACAGGGAACAATTATTCGTGTAGCAGGCCCCGTGGTGGACGTTCAGTTCACCGAGGGCAAGCTGCCTGCCCTGCAGGAAGCGCTGACAGTGACCGCTGAGGGCACCGAGCGCACGATGGAAGTAACGCAGCATGTGAACGAAACCACCGTTCGCTGCATTATGCTTTCTGCCAGCGAGGGTCTTGGCAAGGGGATGACCGTGAACGCACTGGGCCACGGCCTGACTGCCCCGGTGGGCGAAGCCACCCTGGGCCGCATGTTTGACCCCCTGGGCCGCCCCATTGACGGCAAAGGCCCCATGGCCGCAGACGTCCCTACCTGGCCCATCCATCGCAAGGCCCCCGGCTTTGAGGACCAGAAACCTGCAACCGAAATTCTGGAAACCGGCATCAAGGTCATTGACCTGCTGGCACCGTATGCCAAGGGCGGCAAGATCGGCCTGTTTGGCGGCGCCGGTGTTGGCAAAACCGTGCTGATCCAGGAGCTGATCCACAACGTAGCCACCGAGCACGGCGGCTACTCCATCTTTACCGGCGTTGGCGAGCGCAGCCGTGAGGGCTGTGACCTTTGGGGCGAAATGAACGCTTCCGGCGTTCTGAACAAGACCGCCCTGATCTTCGGCCAGATGAACGAACCGCCGGGAGCCCGTATGCGCGTTGCCGAAACCGGCCTGACCATGGCAGAATACTTCCGCGAGGAAAGCCACAAGGACGTGCTGCTGTTTATTGACAACATCTTCCGTTTTGTGCAGGCCGGCTCCGAAGTTTCCGCCCTGATGGGCCGTATGCCCTCCGCCGTTGGTTACCAGCCCACGCTGGCCAACGAGCTGGGTGCCCTGCAGGAGCGTATCACTTCCACCCGTGATGGGTCCATCACCTCGGTTCAGGCCGTTTATGTGCCTGCCGACGACCTGACTGACCCCGCCCCGGCCACCACCTTTGCCCACCTGGATGCCACTACCGTTCTGTCCCGTAAGATCGTGGAACAGGGTATCTACCCCGCCGTGGATCCGCTGGATTCCACCAGCCGCATCCTGGAAGCAGACATTGTGGGCGAGGAGCATTATCGCGTGGCCCGCAAGGTACAGGCTACCTTGCAGCGCTACCAGGAACTGCAGGACATTATCGCCATCCTTGGCATGGACGAACTGGATGACAACGATAAGCTGACCGTTGCCCGCGCCCGCAAAATCCAGAAATTCCTGTCCCAGCCGTTCTTCGTTGCCGAGAACTTTACCGGCCTGCCGGGCAAATATGTGCCCCTGGCCGAAACTGTCAAGGGCTTTGCCGCCATCGTGGACGGTCAGGTCGATGATCTGCCCGAATGGGCGTTCTTCAACGTGGGCACGCTGGACGATGCTCGCAAGAAGGCTGCCGAAAAGGGCGGTGTGGCCTGATGGAAAAGTTCATTCTGAACATCACGGCCAGCAGCGGCGAGTTTTTCCAGGGCGAGTGCGAAAGCCTGACCCTGCCCACCGCTGACGGCCAGTACGGCGTACAGGCCGGACACAGCCCGGTGCTGGTTGCCCTGGAAATGGGCATCATGCAGTTCACCGTGAACGGCGAAACCCGCAACGTACTGGTGGGCGATGGCATTGCCGAAGTGACCCCCGCTTACGTTATGCTGCTGGTCGACAGCGCCGAGCGCCCGGAGGATATCGATAAGAACCGTGCCGAGGCCGCCCGCATCCGCGCCGAGGAACGCTTGCAGCACAAGCAGAGCATGCACGAGTATTACCAGAGCAAGATTGCCCTGAACCGTGCCATGCAGCGCCTGCAGGCTACTGCAAAATACAACCGCTGATTACCTTCCAACAAAGTTGCCACCCGTTCTGTGCAGGGGATCCCTGCGCAGAGCGGGTGGCTTTGTTTTATCCTGTATCTGCTTTTCGTCTTAATTTGTCTTACTTGTTATAGTAATTTTATGTCAAAATTAAGATTCAGTCTTTTTCTTGTTGACAAAGCAGCCCAAACTGTGTACAATCAGCAGTAAGGGAATGTCTTTCCCCCTCCCGGCCCATACTATGGTGTAGATACGCCATAACCATGTCCGGCAAACAGCAGCGGAACACGCTGCTTTACAGTCATAATTAAAGGAGGGAACCTTTTTATGGTTACCAAAATCAGCAATAATGATCTTTCCCAGGCCAAAGCACAGGGCGTGGCCGTTCTGGATTTTTCTGCAACCTGGTGCGGTCCCTGCCAGATGCTTGCCCCGGTCCTGCATGAACTTGCCGATGAAGTTGGCAGCAAAGCCGCATTTTACAGCATTGATGTGGACGAAAACCGCCAGCTTGCCACCGAATACGGCATTTCCAGCATCCCCTGCCTGGTCGTACTGAAAAACGGCCAGGAATCCACCCGCAGCGTCGGTTTCCTGCCCAAGCAGGCTTTGCAGGATATGTTGGATAAGTATATTTGAGAGATACGCACGGCCTAAAAAGGAGCAGTTCCCCTTCAGCGCAGCGGGCACACATTGTGCGCCCCTACGGGTGGGGGTGCACCATAAATATTGCCGCACATTATAAAATGCACTGTAGGGAACGGTCTTGACCGTTCCGAAAGCATGAGGAGAATACCATTCTTACTTTTGCTGCTACCTACAACACGATTTGGCTTCCCTTGAGGGAAGCTGTCCGCGCTGCGGACTGAAGGGTGGTTCCTTAAGCAGGGCCTAAATATTTACATTGTCCGCCACCCCGGCGGCCAGAGGCCTCTGTGTCCGCAGATGCATTTCGGAGGCCTCGCCCTACCGTGTAACAAATGCTCAGTAAATTTTACGCCCGTCCGGGGCGTCGGAGACGCCGCCCCCTACAAGCGTTTATTGCTTCGTTGCAAATTTCCAGTGCTCAACGTTGCAATGTTCCCGGCGGGGTCGGGTAACCCCGCCCTACCGGTTATTTTATGTCCGCAATGCATAATAAATTGCGCTGTAGGGAACGGTCTTGACCGTTCTGGCACCACAAAACATCTGCTCAAACCAACCTCGCCGCTCCCTTTCCCCACCTCCAATTCCTAATTCCACATTACCTCCTCGCTCCTACTTCCTAACTCCTAACTAAAAAACGCCATGCTTTCTTCGGAAAGCATGGCGTTTTTCTTATTTCACTTTTTCCTCAATTGCGCAGGCATCATAGGGTTTCAGCTCCATGCTGCCCAAAACGTTTTTGCCGCTCAACAGGTCTGCACCGGATTCCACCTGCACCTTAACTGCGCTCTGGGTGGTGTTGATGTAGAAATGGTAGCGCGCGTTCTCGCTTTCGCGGCAGTGGTATTCCACACCCTGCGGCAGGTCACGCAGGTGCACCTTGGCATCGGCCAAAGCTGCACGCAGCACAGCGGCGTTGCCGGCATCATCCAGGCGCGCACCGATGTAATAAGTGTGCCCCTTGCCGAACACATGGTGGGTCACAGCCGCATGGCCGGAATAGAAATCCTGTCCATACACAGCCACCACCTCGGTACCCTCGGCAGGCTGCAACAGTTCGCAGTAATCCTTGATGCTGCTCTGCTGGCTGCTCTTGACCCAGATGGCACGGTTGCCCTCGCCGGGGTACAGGGTGTCCAGTTCGCTTGCGGTCACGCCAAACACTTCGCGCAGGCCGTCACCGGGGAACCCGCCCAGCCAACACAGGGTGCTTTCATCCACATAGCCCAGCAGATAGGTGGCCACAACGGTGCCGCCGTTTTCCACATATTCGCGGATCTTTTGTGCAAAACCAGGCTTGGTCATAAACAGCATAGGCAGCACCACCAGCTTATAGCGGTTCAGGTCTGCATCCACGCCCACAACGTCGGTTTCCACACCGCAGTGGTTCAGCTGGGCGTACAGCTGGCAACAGGTTTCGCGCAGATTCTTCTGCTTAATCTGCATGCCCCAGGCGTCATCCAGCGCCCAGCGGTTGTCCCAGTCAAAGATCATGGCCGCGGCCGCTTTGGGCAGGCTGCCGCACACCGGGGTCAGGGCGGCCAGGGCTTCGTTGGTGGCGGTCACTTCGTTGAACACGCGGGTATCATCGCGGCCATCGTGGTCCACAACCGCGCCGTGGAACTGCTCAGAGCCGCCGCGGCCCTTGCGCCACTGGAAGTACTGCACGCCGTCCGCACCACAGGCCACTGTCTGGATAGCGCTCATCCGGTTCACGCCGGGGCGCTTGAGCTTATTATACTCGTGCCAGTTCACCAGGCTGGGGGTGCTTTCCATCAGCAGGAACGGCTTGTCCGGCTTGCAGCCGCGGATCAGCGCATGATCAAACGCCGTCATGCCCGCCGTCACGGTGGTGCTGCGGTCGGGGCGCCCCCAATGGGGGTAACTGTCCCAGCAGACAAAATCCAGCTCTCTTTGCAGCTTGTGGTAGTCCAATCCGGGGAAGTACTCCATCAGGTTCGTGGTAATGGGCACATTGGGGGTCCGCTTGCGCAGGATCGCCGTTTCGCTGTGTACATAGTCCATCATGTTCCAGGTGGTAAAGCGCCGCCAGTCCAGCTTCAGGCCGTTCAGGCTCTGCTCCCCGTTATCAAACGGCGGCTCCACCTCGTCAAAGCTGTCGTAGTGGTGGCTCCAGAAGCTAGTCCACCAGGCATGGTTCAGGGCATCAATGGTATGATACTTTTCTTTCAGCCAGCTGCGGAAGCGCTCTTGGCACAGCGGGCAGTAGCATTCGCCACCCAGCTCATTGGAAATGTGCCACAAGATCAGGCCGGGGTGGTCACCCACAGCGTCGATCAGGTGGTTCAGCAGCTCCTCTACCTTCTGGCGGTAGATGGGGCTGGTCAGGCAGTGGTTGTGGCGCATGCCCTGGTGGTCCCGCACACCGTTGGACTGCACGCGCAGCACTTCGGGGTATTTGCGTGCCAGCCAGTTGGGCTTTGCACCAGTGGGCGTTGCCAGCTCGGTATAAATGCCCTGGTCATACAGTCGATCCATGATCTCGCGCAGCCAGGTAAAGTTATATTCCCCCTCGCGCGGCTCATATGCTGCCCAGGCAAACACACCCAGCGTAACGCTGTTCATTCCGGCCTTTTTCATCATGCGGATGTCCGCTTCAAGAATATCCGGGCGGTCCAGCCATTGATCCGGGTTATAATCGCCGCCGCGCAGCATCACAGGGGCTTTGGTGATAAAGTTCATAGTGGATTCCCTTTCCTCTACACTGTAAAGCATAAAACAAAAATTAGGAATCGGAAACCCGAAAGACGGAACTGGCGGTCGTACCGAAATTCCTCATTCCTGATTTCCAATTCCTAATTATAGTAGATTCTGCAGCTATTGTGCCATGTGCCGTTGATGCAAAGGTTTAGCCCTTTGCTGCACCGGAGGTAATGCCCTCAACATAGAACTTCTGCATGATGACAAACAGGATGGAGATGGGGATAGCCACCAAAACACCGCCTGCGCAGAAACGGGAGAAGTAGCTGTTGACCAAAGCCTTTTGCAGCATGTTGTACAGGCCGATTGCCACCGTCCAGTCCGACGAAACGCCGGAGTTCAGGATCATCTTTGCCACAACAAAGTCGGTCCACGGCGTCAGGAAGGAGCTGATAATGGTGTACACCAGGATCGGGCGGGACATCGGGATGACGATCTGGAAGAAGATGCGCGCTTCCGAAGCGCCGTCCAGCTTGGCGGCCTCACGCAGTGCCACAGGCACCGTATCAAAAAAGCCCTTACAGATCAGGTAGCCCAGGCCGGAAGAGCCCGCGTATACCATGATCAGACCGGCGTAAGAGTTGGTCAGGTTCATGTACTTCAAAACAAAGTACACAGCGATCATGGCCAGAACGCCGGGAAACAGGTTGACGGTAACGGACAAGTTCTGCAGCAGCTTGCGGCCCTTGAAGCGGCAGCAGCTTATGGCGTAAGCCACCATCAACACAAAGCAGGTGGAGATCACACAGTTAAAGCATGCCACAACCAGGGTGTTCATGAACCAGCGCGGGAACTGTGCAACAGAGTCCGGCTGTGTCATAATGCTGACGTAGTTCCACATGGTAAAGCTTTCCGGCACAAAGCGGGTAAAGTTGATGCCCTTATCGGTGGAGAACGAGGTCAGCAGCAGCCAGGCGATGGGTACCAGCCAGATAAAAGCCAGCAGTGCCAGCACCAGATGGCGAATGACGGAGAAGATGCCTTTTTTCACTTTGCCCTGCTTGAGCTGCTTTTGCACAGCGGCAGAGGGTACAGCAGTGGTACTCAAGAGAACGTCGCCTCCTTCTTATTGATAAAGTGGAAGCATACAACCGTAAACACGGCGCACACAATGAACACCATAATGCCCAGCACGGCAGCCATCTTGTAGTTGTAGTAATCCTGCGTCAAGCGGAACAGCCAGGTAACCAGCAGGTCAATTTCCTTTGCGTTGGACTGTGCAAGGGCCTGGTTCTGGGTTACAAACACGCCCTGCGTGAGCAGGTAAATGACGTTGAAGTTGTTGACGTTCTTGACGAAATCCGTTACCAGAGAGGGACCCTGCACGCTGAGCAGGTAGGGCAGCTTGATGCGGAAGAACATCTGCACCGGGTTGGCGCCGTCAATGCGGGCGGCCTCGATCATGTCAGCGGGAATGTTCATCAGCACGCCGGTAGCGATCAGCATCTGGTACGGCACGCCGATCCAGATATTGATCATGATGATGGTGAACATGGCCCAGCCCGGCTGGGTCAGGAACGGAATGTAAGAAAGGCCCTTATCCAGCAGGCCGATGTTATGCAGGAAGTCGGTAACGCCTGCATTGGCCATCATGGTATTGAAAATACCGTTGTTGGAGAAGAAGTTGCGCACCAGCAGCAGCGTAACGAACTGCGGCACCGCAATGGTCACCATGAACAGGGTACGCCAGAACTTGGGGAACTTGGTCTTTTTGTCGTTGATGAACATTGCCATCAAAATGCCGCCAAAGAAGTTGGTAAAGGTGGCAAAGAATGCCCAAACCAACGTCCAGGTTAAAACCTTGGCAAAGGAATAACTAAACGTGGAGGTCATTCCGCCGCCGCCAAACAGGGTAAAGAAGTTGTTCAGCCCAACCCAGGTAAACAGTTCATTGGGCGGCATGTGCTGCTGGTCATAGTTGGTGAACGCAACGGCGATCAGGATGAACAGCGGCACAATGGTGAACACCACAACGCCCAGAACCGGCAGGGTGAGCAGGGTCACATAGAACTTTTCGTTCAGGTAAACGTTGATGTCCTGCACAAAGTTGTTGGTCTTTTTGCCAGCTTCACGGATCTTCTGCAGCTGATAGTTGGAAGATACCACCATCATGGCCGCCGCGATCAGTGCCGCGATCACGATAAAGGAGATCATGCTCATCAGCAGGATCTCAAACGAATTATCGTAATCGTTTACAACGTTTTTCATCGTGGCAACATCGAACACCATCTCCATTTTTACGGTGCCGAGGGTGCCGAACTTTGCCAGGCTGGGTACGCCAAAGAACGCCAGGAAATACAGCGCAAAGCCCTGTACAAATGTGACCAGAAGCGCCTTCATCAGCTGGCCGTGGCCAATGTAGCCCAGACCCCATACAAAGAAGGATAGTTTGGTAAAGATATCGCCGTGCACAAAGTCATGACCAAATTTCTGCAAAAAATTGGGTTCCTTTGGTTCCGTGTGCAGGGCCGCAGCAGCGGATTTTGCCACAGGAATCTCTCCTTTCCAACGCGGTTACGCCAAGCGGCCCACACGTGCCCGGCAACCGTTCCGGACCGTTTGTGGGCCGTTGTTTTAGTGTATCAATGCAGCTTTTTTCGTTTTAACAGTTTTAACAATTACTGGGTAACCGGTGCGGTGATGCCGGCAACAGCATCTTCAATCAGGGTCTGGGGATCCTTGCCATCGGGGTTGCCGTTGACACAGATCTGGCCGAGGGTTTCAGCAGAAGCCCAGTAGTTGCCGCCGACGCGCTGCAGGTTAGCGTACTCAGACTGAGCAACAACAGCGGTCAGAGCCGGAGAAGAAGCGGCTGCCAGAGCGTTGGTGTTGGAGGGGCCCTGTGCACGCTGCTGGAAGCGGAGGGTCTCGTTCTCTTCGTTGGTAACGTAATCAGCCAGCAGCATGGCAGCACCAACGTTAGCGCTGTGGGGGTTGACGCCGATCAGTTTGAAGCCGGAGAAGGAAGCCATCTGGACCTGCTCGCCGTTCAGGGTATAGGTAGGCAGCTTGCAGGCAGCGTAATTATCGCCCCAAACTTCAGCAGCGTCGTTTGCACGCCAGGTGCCGTTGACGCCGGCAACCAGGGTGCCGTCCTTCAGCTTGCCGGTGAACTCTTCATCCTTCAGGGCGAGGAAGCCGGGGTTCTTGCAGATATCGATGACAGCCTGGGTAACGTCAGCGCCCGGAGCTTCGTTCCAGTTGCAGACGGTATTCACGCCGTCATCAGCCAGGCTCAGGTTCAGGCCAGCGCCAGCATAGAAGCTGTACAGGTACCAGCCGTTAGCAACGTCCATCGAGACTTTCTTGCCTGCGGCGGCTGCCTTCTCCATCATCGTGTCAAGGCTCTTGACGTCATCCTCGGTGAAGAAGGACTTATCATAGAACATGAAGTAGCCGTTATCAGCGGTCAGGGGGTAAGCATACAGCTTGCCGTTCAGGGTTGCAGCGTCAACAGAAGCTGCCGTGTTGCGGCTCTTGATGTCGTCAGCGTTCAGCTGAACTTCCTGCAGGGCGCCTGCCTGAACCAGCTCGTTCAGCTGGTCATCAGCAAATGCGTAAACGTCAGCAGCGGCGGTGGGGTCGGTCAGGACGGTATCCTTAGCCTCCTTTTCGGACTGAGCGCCCAGGTTGATGGTGATCTTGCCGCCGTAATTGCCGTATTCTTTGATAAAGTTATCAGCGATGGTGCGCAGCAGTTCCTGGTCTTCCTCGGCGCCCCACATGGTCAGGGTAACGTCGTTGGCGAAAGCAGCGGCTGCAGCCTGCTGCAGAACGTCACCATCGTCAGCTGCGGTGCTGTCGGTGGAGGCGGCTTCGCTGGAAGCTGCAGTGCTGGTGGACTCTGCAGCGGAAGAGGCAGTTGCGGTGCTGCCGCATGCTGCCAGGGACAGTGCCATCAAGGCAGCTGTTGCAAGTGCGAGTTGCTTTTTCATAATCATTCTCCTTCATCTGCTATATCACAAGCTTCTCAAGGTTGCGCATCATCGTTGCGCAACTTTGTTTCACAACTTAAGGATACACAATTCTATTTTCAGTGTCAATGTTCATAACCAACATGTTTTGCCATGTTTTCTTGTGCATTTTTCACAGTATGTTACACTTTTGTAACAATGTCGAATTTTGTATGCGCAACTTTGCGCAACTTTAGTACAGGCTTTTTAACAACAATCAGCCTTTCCCGGTGCACATGCTGTGTGCGCAGGAAAGGCTGTATCAATCATCATATTTTACAATATTGGTAATATTGTCTATTTTGTGGACTCGCGCAAAATCACCTGATATCCCTGCATCTGGCGCAATGCGATTTGCTTGCCCGCCAAAATATCCAGCAGCATCCGGCATGCCGTGGCGCCCAGGCGCTCGCCGTCAAACTGAGCGGCCGAGATCTGCGGGGTTGAGCTGGTCAGCAGCTCACTATCATAAAAGCTGGCCAGTTTCACCTGTTCCGGTACCTTGATGTGCCGGGCGCGCAGCTCCTGCAGCACCGCGGCCGCCATGCTGTCGTCCGCGCAGAGCAGGCATTCGGGCTTTTGCTCTAGCGCACCTTCCAATGCATCGATCCGCTGTTCGCTGGTTTCAATGCCAGTCCAAATCAATTTCTGGTCCACCTGCACCCCACAGTCGGAAAATCCGCGCAGGTAGCCGCGCAGCCGGTCCTCGTTGACGGTATAGTTGGTGCAGCCGCCCATATAGGCAATGCGGCGCATGCCCAGCTGCAGCAGCAGGCGGGTCATCTCGGCGGTCGCTCCTACCTGGTCGTTATCCACCTGGGGCACCTTATCGTCATCCACGCGGCCAATGGCCACAAAAGGCACGTTGTGGCGCTGCAAAGTCTGCACACATTCATCGTGCAGCATCGTACGGGACAAAATCACGCCATCCACCTTGTGGGGTTCCAGCTGGCGTTCCAGCTGGCCAACATCGGTTTCTCCCGCATAGCACAGCAACAGGTCATACCCGCGCTGGGCCGCCATGTTCCACACACCGCCCATGCACTTGCGCAGGAACGGCAAGTCCAGCCGCATAAAATGCTTGGGGATCACCAGCGCAAGGTTGTTGGTTGGGCCCTGCTGCGCAGTGCGCAGCGGCGCAGCTGCATCCTGGCGGCCCTTGCCGATATAATCGAACACACGCGCGCGGGTAGCCTCGCTCACGCGGCCCTTGCCGGATATTGCGCGGGATACCGTTGTTTTTGATATATTCAATGCCTCCGCCACTTCCGCGATGGTCACTTCATCACGCTTACCTGCCATTCAGCACCCTCCTTTTCTCATGTTGCGCATGTGTTGCGCATCAATAACAGCATATGTGTTTGTTGTACATTTGTCAATCTGCAAACAGCACAAAAAAAGCCTGCCAGATTTGGCAGGCTTGCCGCGCAGTACAGCCGTTCCAAGCATAGGCGTATGTCCGCCGCCCGGAATCTTTCCCGAAATTTTTCGTGTATTAAAAATTCTGGTGGGAGCATAGGGGCGCACATTGTGCGCCCGCCGCCTTGACATAGCAACGCACATTTATGTCATACACATGGCAAACCTCCGTGGGCGAACGCTGTTCGCCCTTACGGAGCATCTTTGTTTCCCTGACGTTTTCGATCGGTGTTGTGCTGCTTATGGCAATACCGCATAATTCTAAGTGCCGATACGGTGAG
>OMEI01001084.1_pt1 | contig 11279 bp, 12 predicted proteins | sample 1645381 | NCBI WGS metagenome assembly OMEI01 (sample SAMEA103958119, study PRJEB25191) | human gut metagenome | biome: human-associated habitat [ENVO:00009003]; feature: intestine environment [ENVO:2100002]; material: feces | place: Germany | collected 2013/2015 | reverse complement strand
GCGCGGGCGGTTAATGGCCGCGCGCAGCAGCGTGCCCAAAACGTACACCGCCGCCGGGACCGCCAGCACGCGCCAGAACTGGCCGCTGCGCTGCCAGAGCGTAACGGCCAATACCGCGCCATACACCAGATATACTCCCAGCACGCTGATCTTTTGTGCATATCCCAGCGCCCGCAGCGCCGCCGGGCGGGCACGGAACCAATCAAAAATTGCCTGATAGCGTTGTGCCGTCATTCTTTGCCCCCTTGTGTGCTGCGTCCAAAATCTTTATAATAGAAGCATACCATCCGCACCCGCCCTTGTCAAACACAGGGCCATGCGTTTTTTCAGGAGGGAATCCCTTGTTTGGTTTTGCTAATTTTCTGCTGTTGGCGCTCTTTGCCGCAGCGGTTTTTGACCTGATTTTTGCCCTTGCCAGGGGCAGCGGGCTGCGCGGGGCGTTGCACGGCCTGTGGAACACGCCGCACCTGTTATTTGGGCAGCAGCTGGCCGAATGGCGACTGCAGCTTGGCCGTATTCTGTTTGCCGCCGGGCTGGCCGCGTATGAGATCAGCGTAGTGTTCTGCAACAGCATGGCGCGCCAGAACTGGGCGTGGGTACAGGGCGTGATGAGCCCCGTACTGGAATGGCTCGCGTTCCTGTGCTTTGGTGCCAAAATTTTGTTCGGCACCCGCTACACCTGGCGGGAGCTGCTGGCTGGCGGAGCGCTGTATTTCATTGCCCGCTGGGTCTATTTCAACAGCCAGAACATCTGGTGGATCGGCATTGTGGTGGCGGTGCTTGCCGCCAAGGATGTTCCCCTGCGCCGCCCGCTGCAGGTCTATTTTGCCAGCGGCTGTGCCGCCATGGCGGTGGTGCTGGCACTGCACTTTGCCGGGATCGTTGCCCCGGATCTGACCAGCGAGCGGATGGGCGCTTTGCGCGGCACTTACGGCTATGGCCACCCCAACACATTCGGCGGACTGGTGTTCGGCCTGGTATTGGCCTATGCCCTGCTGCGTGCCCAAAAGGTGCGCTGGGTGGACTGCCTGCTGGTATTTGCCGTCGGCGTGTTTTTGCTGGTGGGGCCCGCCAGCCGCAGCGCTGCGCTGTGCACGCTGGCGCTGGCCGTCGGGCTGGTGTTCTGCCGCCTGCGCGCCGGGCACAGTGTACCCCGTTGGTGGCCCGGCACCTGCGCCGGTATGGTGGGGCTTACGGCGGCGGTCAGTTACCTTTTGCCGCTGCTGGTCATCAAGGTGGGACCGTGGAACAATGATATCGGCCCCGCATGGCTGGCAAAGCTGGACTCCCTGCTCACCTGCCGCATCTCGCTGACCTGGATGGCCTACCGCCTGCTGGATGTCAAAATTGCAGGGCAGGTGTTCAACTGGCCCACAGTGGATAACAGCTTTGCTTTTGCACTGTTTCAGTTTGGTCCGGTGGTCGCCGCGCTGCTGGGTATTCTGTTTGCCACCGCCCTGTGGGGTCACGCCAAACAGGGCCGCCGGGTTGAGGTTTGCTGCCTGTTTGCCATGCTGGCTTACGCCTATATGGAAGTTCAGCCCTTCCACCTGACGACCAACCCCACCGCCCTTCTGCTGTGCGGTGCTGTTTTTGCCCAAACTTCCGCCCGGTGGCAGAAAATCGAATAGACACACCGCGGCATGGGCATACTTCCATTACAGGAAGGAGTGTTTTCCAACATGTGCAATTCTGTTCTTTCAAAAATCTGCCTGCTGCTGGCTATCATTGGCGGGCTGAACTGGGGCTTTGTGGGCATTTGGAAGCTGGATATCATTGCCTGGCTGCTGGGCGGCCAGACAAGCTGGGCGGCCCGCACCGTGTATATTCTGGTAGCGGCGGCAGCCATCTGCCTGATTCCCGCATTGTGCAGCCCCAGTAAAAAAGAGGAAGCCTGACACTGCAAAAGCCGGTGTACCGTTTGATTCATCTTACGGTACACCGGCTTTATTTTGTCTGTCTTATTGTTTTGTCTTGCACAGGCGGTCGAATTGCGGCAGCAGCGCAACGGTCACTGTGAAAAACAAGAACCTCCACCGGGTCAAGTGGCGGTTCTTAGTTTACTGAGTTTCCTAAGCTCTTAGTCCAAAGGCCAACCGCTTACCGCAGTGCCTTTTTCTATTTTAGTGCGTCGGTTTGCCGGTGTCAAACCTGTTCCAGCTCAATGGGCACCGCCAGCTTTTTGCGGCGGTTCTTGCGGGATACCGCCAGCACCAGCCCCACGCACAAATACACCATGACCACGCTGGACCCGCCTGCCGAGAAGAACGGCAGCGTGACCCCGATGACCGGCAGCACCTGTAAATTCATGCCCAGGTTGATGATGCACTGCCAGAACAGTGCGGCAAAGATGCCCACGCACAGATAGCGGCCCAAAGCATCCGTGCTTTGCAGCGCTGCCAGCAGAATGCGCACCGAGATGCCCAGCAACAGCAGCAGAACCGTTACCGCCCCCACAAAGCCCATCGCGTTGGCCAGGTAGCTGAAGATAAAATCATTCCAGGAGTTTGGCACAAACACATGCTCGCCCCAAAGGCCGGTTCCGGTCAATCCGCCGGTTCCGATGGCCATAGCCCCCTTGTTCTGCTGGTAAGCGATATCGGCCAGAGCCGGGTTTTCGGGGTCCAGCACGGCAAAAATACGCTTGGCCTGGTAGCCTTTCAGCAGACCCGGGCGTAGTTTCAGCAGCAGGGCCGCACCACCGCCCGCAGCGGCCATACCGCCCGCAAACACCATGACCAGCCCAATGCCTAAAAATACCAGCGCCGTGCCGTCATCGCCCTGGATGTGAATGGCCAGCACCGGCAGCAGCACATGCACCGCCAGCGCCAGCAAATTGGCCGGCTTGTTCACCCGGCCGCGCACATGGTTCAGATGCAGGGCCAGGGTCAGTACAAAGCTGATTTTGGCCAGTTCCGCCGGTTGGAAAGTCATGCCGCCCACCCGGTACCAGCTGTAGTTGGAAGTACCGCCGGCATCGTACCCCACCGTTAAAAAGCCCAGGCGGACGTTGTGCAAAAGCAGGGTGGGCAGCACCATACCCCAGGCCAGCACCGCATGCAGCGGCCAGGCACGAGCCAGCGCACGGTAGTCCACCGTGGAAACGATCAGCGCCAACAGAATGCCCAGCGCGCTGGCAATGAACTGTACCGATGCTTTGTTGATGGACCCCAGCTGGTTATGCCCAATGGAAACCAGTGTTACCACGCTGAGTGCCGAACACGCCGCGCACAGCGCCAGAAATATTCCGTCGATCTGCCGCAAATAGCGGCGTGTCAGCTGCAGCAATGGCCTGCCACCTTTCACTTTTGTTTTTCTTGTTCCCAGTATAGCACATTGCCCTGTGCAATGGTATTGGTTCCTGCTCGTATTACCGATTATTATACCGCGTTCCTGTGCAATATGCCACGCTTTGCGGCGTTTTATGGCGCGCCACACAAAAATATTTTACAAAGCAGGCTGGATGTTGTATAATAAAGTAGTTTATGCTGACTTAGCCGCTTACTTGTAGGAGGGCCTGCTGTATGGAAGAATATATTACCCATTCGCGGGATGAAACCGTGGCCCTGGGCCGCCGCCTTGCCGCAGAGCTTGCCCCCGGCAGCCTGATTGCCTTTACCGGCGGGCTGGGCGCTGGCAAAACCGCGTTCTGCCAGGGCATTGCAGAGGGCCTTGGCTGCACGGACCCTGTTTCCAGCCCAACCTTTGCCATTGTCAACTACTACCGCGGCCCGCGGCCCTTTGCCCATTTTGATTTGTACCGCATCCATACCGAAGCGGACCTTTCTGCCGCCGGTTTTTATGATTACCTGGATATGGGCGCTGTGGTTGCGGCGGAATGGAGCGAAAACTGCGCCGACCTGCTGGCGCTGGAAAACCCGATTTATATTAACATTGACCGGCTGGATGAAACCACCCGCAAGATTACCATCACCCGGCCTGGGGCTTGACGCCACGCCCTTTTGGAAAGGAAGAACTGACCCCGAATGAACATTCTTGCCATTGATACGGCGGGCAAAACTGCCGCCGTCGCTGTGATGCGCGACGATACTTTATTATATGAGATGGCTTCCAACACTGGGCTGACCCACAGCGAGACCCTGCTGCCCATGGTGGATACCGCCCTGAAAGCCTGCGGCCTGACCCCCGCCCAGCTGGATTTGTACGCCGTGACCAACGGTCCCGGCAGCTTTACCGGGCTGCGCATCGGTCTTGCCGCCGTCAAGGGGCTGGCTTTTGCGGCCAACACCCCCTGCGCCGGGGTTTCCACCATGGCTGCCCTGGCTTACGGCGTGTGCGGGGAAGGCACTGTGATTGGCGCACAGGACGCCCGCCGCGGCCAGGTGTACTGGGCCGGGTTTGACCTTGCCACCCACGCCCGGCTGACCCCGGACGCCGCCGAACCGGTCACTGCGCTGGAAACTTTTGTAAAAGAGTGCAAAAAGCCTTTGATTTTTGTTGGCGATGGTGCCGCATTGTGCTACAATACATATAAAGACCAGCCCGGCATTCTGCCCTGCCCCCAGCCGCTGCGCGTTTTGCGCGGCGCAGGGGTTGCCCTGGCGGGCAAAGCCATGTGGGATGCGGGCACCTGCGTTTCCCCCGCAGAGCTGCTGCCGGATTATCACCGTTTAAGCCAGGCTGAGCGTGAGCGCGCCGAGCGCGAAGCCGCCCAACAATCCGCCACGAATTGAAAGGATCTTGATTATGGCTGTACAATTTGAAAAACCGATTGCCCTGGGTGCTGACCACGGCGGTTATGAGCTGAAAGAGGCCATCAAACAGCATTTGGAAGAGCGCGGCATTGCTTACCGCGACTTTGGCACCAACAGTACCGCCAGCTGTGACTATCCCGATTATGCCGCCGCCACCTGCGGCGCCGTGACCAATGGCAGCAGCGATTTCGCCATCCTGTGCTGCGGCACGGGTGTGGGCATGTCGATGTGTGCCAACAAGATCAAGGGCATCCGCGCCTGCTGCTGCTCGGAGCCGTTCAGCGCCGAGTATACCCGCCGCCACAACAACGCCAATACCCTGTGCCTGGGCGGCCGCGTTGTGGGCCCCGGCCTCGCCTGCCAGATCGTTGACGCCTTTTTGGACCACGAATTTGAGGGCGGCCGCCACCAGAAGCGCATTGACAAGATGATGGCGCTGGAAACCCTTTAAGGCTCCCCCACTGTTGTACCCCGCCTGGGACCAGGCTTTGCATTGTATCCGATGAATTTTCATATTGTAAGGAGAATCTGCCATGAGCGTTGTTAAAATTGTAGACCATCCCCTGATCCAGCACAAAATCAGCCTGATGCGTGACCGCAACACCGGCACCAAAGAGTTCCGTGATCTGGTCAGCGAAATTGCCACCCTGCTGTGCTATGAGGCCACCCGCGACCTGCCCACCGAGGAAGTTGAAGTGGAAACTCCGATTGCTCTGGCCCGCACCCATGTGCTGGCTGGCCGCAAGCTGGCCCTGGTTCCCATCCTGCGCGCCGGTCTGGGCATGGTGGACGGCATGCTGACCCTGATCCCCGCTGCAAAGGTCGGCCACATTGGCCTGTACCGCAATGAGGAGACCCTGGAGCCTGTGGAATACTATTGCAAGCTGCCCAAGGATATTGCCGAGCGCGATGTTTTTGTTCTGGATCCCATGCTGGCTACCGGCGGCAGCGCCATTGACGCCATTGGCCAGATCAAAAAGCGCGGTGCCAAGCACATCAAGTTCATTGGCCTGATTGCCGCCCCCGAAGGACTGAAAGCCCTGCACGAAGCACACCCCGATGTTGACATTTATGTTGCCGCACAGGATGAAAAGCTGAACGAGAACGGCTACATCATCCCCGGCCTGGGCGATGCAGGCGACCGCATCTTCGGCACCAAGTAATATTTCCCCATAAAAGTTCATGACCCCCGCAGCGCTGGCTGTGGGGGTCATTTTGTTTTGCGGTAAAACCTGTTATGACGTATAAAGCAGTGTTTCGGAACGGTCAAGACCGTTCCCTACAGATAACTTTATAATTTGTAATGAACAATAAAAGTGGGTTGTAGGGCGCTGCGCCCGCAGGCGCGTTTCGGAGGCCAACCGGGATTTTAATCCCGGCTCTTAGGCCGGAGATAGACCGTTCCCTACGGACTATTTTGTCATGGGCAACAAAAATCAAAAATAGCCACACACCGATCGTGGCACAACAGCGGTGCCCTATATATACCCTGAGTTTCCCAAAAAGCACCCGTTTCCCCATACAAAAACCGGCAGTGCCGCATAAAGCAGCACTGCCGGGATTGGCTTAGTATGCGATACCCCAGACGACCATGCTCTTGGCGGGCTTGCCGCAGACCGGGCATACGTCGGACAGGTGTTCCTGCTCGAACGGCATGCAGCGGCTGGAAAGCCCTGCTTCGGTCTTCATGGCTTCCTCACAGGCCAGGTCACCGCACCACATGGTTTTGACAAAGCCGGTCTTTTCGGACACGATCTTTTTCACTTCGTCCATGGTGGTGGCGCTCCAGGTGCGGTTTTCGCGGTTCTGCAAAGCGCGGTCATACAGATCCTTGGCCAGAGCTTCCATTGCGGCGGGAATTGCGGTGGCCAGATCTTCAAACTTCACAAACTGCTTTTCGCGGGTATCGCGGCGGACCAGCACGCACTGGCCGTTCTCGATATCGCGGGGGCCGACTTCCAGGCGAACAGGCACGCCCTTCATTTCCCACTGGGCAAACTTCCAGCCGGGCTGCTTGTCGGAATCGTCCAGCTTCACGCGGGCATACTTACCGATTTCGGCAGCCAGTTCGCGGCATTTGTCCAGTACGCCGGGTTTGTGGGCGGCAACGGGAACGATGACCACCTGCACCGGGGCAATGGCCGGGGGCAGGATCAGACCGTCGTCATCGCCGTGGGTCATGATGATAGCGCCGATCAAACGAGTAGAAGCGCCCCAACTGGTCTGGAAGGGGTACTGCAGGGTGTTGTCGCGGCCGGTAAAGGTAACGTCATAGGCGCGGCTGAACTTATCGCCAAAATAGTGGCTGGTGCCGCTCTGCAGGGCTTTGCCGTCCTTCATCATGGCTTCGATGGTGTAGGTAGCCTCGGCACCGGCAAACTTTTCCTTATCGGTCTTGCGGCCTTTCAGCACGGGGATGCACAGATCATGCTCGGCAAAGTCGGCATAACAGTTCAGCTGCTGCTCGGTCTCAGCCTTGGCCTCCTCGGCAGTCTCGTGGATGGTGTGGCCTTCCTGCCACCAGAACTCACGGGTGCGCAGGAACGGGCGGGTGGATTTTTCCCAGCGAACCACGCTGCACCACTGATTGTACAGCATAGGCAGGTCACGGTAAGAATGCAGCACATGGCTGAAATGGTCGCAGAACATCGTTTCGCTGGTGGGGCGCACAGCAAGGCGCTCTTCCAGCGGGTCAGAACCGCCTGCAGTGACCCAGGCAACTTCGGGGGCAAAGCCGTTTACCAGCTCGCCCTCCTTTTTCAGCAGGCTTTCGGGGATTAGCACAGGCATGGCCACGTTTTCGTGGCCGGTTGCCTTAAAGCGGCCATCCAGAATTTTCTGGATGTTCTCCCAGATTGCATAGCCATAGGGGCGCAGCACAACAAAGCCCTTGACGCTGGAATATTCAACCAGCTCTGCCTTGGTGCAGATATCCGTATACCACTGCGCGAAATCAACTTCCTGCGCGGTGATTGCTTCGACCATTTTTTTCTTATCGTTTGCCATTGGTTCCCCTCACACTTTCTTACAAAACTGCATGCTGCCATGCCGCATTACTGCATATGCTCTTCCACATAGGCAACCACATCGCCCACGGTGTGGAAATTTTCGATCTCCTCGTCCGGGATCTCGACCCCGAACTCGTCAGACAGGGTAGTGATCATATCGATCACATCCAGGCTGTCTGCGCCAAAATCATTGATAATATCGCTTTCGGGGGTGATTTTTTCAGCCTCGATGTCAAGCTGGTCAGCCAGATAATCGCGGATGCGCTCAAAAACTTCGGATTCCATAGCTTTTACTCCTTACCCGTATCAATATCGTATTTCTGCCATGCCGGTATCAGCACGCAGGGCACACATATACAGAATGTCATAGTACTTTTATATCGTATCTGCACAGCCTTGTCAAGTTTCCCGGCAACTTTTTTATCCGGGAGCTTTTACATCCCTGTACGCCGGTGCAGCGGGATGCTATAATATAGGATTAGAAATAATGAATAAAGAATCATGTTGGTGCGCCGCCCGCGGCGCGAATAAAACAGGCGGACTGCTCTGGCTAGAATGCTTTTTGCCGGAGTGGTTGGCCTGATTAAAATGTGACGCCATGGGCATCACACAACCATTATTCTTTTTTCTTTATTCTTTTATTTGATTCTTTCCACACCGCACAACAAGGAGGCACTTTATGCAACTGCACTTTACCAAAATGCACGGCTGCGGCAACGACTATATCTATCTTGACTGCCGCGAAACCGGCCTGCCTGCGGAGATTGCCGCCTGGAGTCAAAAACTTTCTCGCCGGCATTTTTCCATTGGGGCGGACGGCATTATCTGCATCTGCCCGCCGCTGACGGCGGACGGCGACGCCACCATGCGGATGTTCAACGCGGATGGCTCCGAGGGCAAAATGTGCGGCAACGGCATCCGCTGCGTGGGCAAGTACCTGTACGATAACGGCATGGTGCCCAAAACCGAGATGACCATTGCCACCGCCTCCGGCGTGCGGCACCTGCAACTGTTTACCCGCAACGGCAAGGTATCTTCTGTAACGGTAGATATGGGCAAGGCAGAGTTGAACCCGGCCAAGATCCCGGTTGACCTGCCTGGCGACAAAATCATCTGTCATCCGGTAACCATCGGCGACAATGAATACTGCATCACCTGCGTGGCTACCGGTAACCCCCACTGCGTAGTATTTGTAGACAATGTAGATAAGCTGGACTTACAACAGATCGGTCCGCAATTTGAAAACAGTCCCCTGTTCCCGGAGCGAGTAAACACGGAATTTGTGCGTGTCGTTAATGAGAGCACCATTAAAATGCGGGTGTGGGAGCGCGGCAGCGGCGAGACGTTCGCCTGCGGCACCGGCTCCTGCGCCACGGTGGCAGCTTTGGTGCTGCGCGGCGTGTGCCCCCGCAATGTTCCGGTGGATGTACACCTGCTGGGCGGCATCCTTTCCATCACCATCACGGCGGATGACGACATCCTGATGACCGGCCCGGCGGAGACGGCGTTTGTGGGTTGCGTGGAAGTGTAAAGTTAGTTAGGAGTTTTCTCAAATTAGAAATTGGAGGTATGGCGAGGTTGACGGTAACACACTGAACCATATGAAGCCATATAAAATTAAAGAAATCTGGCGAAAATACTGTTTATCATAAGGGGTAGATTTTCGCGGTTTTTCTTGAATGTAGCGGCGTTTTATGGTACCATACAGACATACATTCCATAGTATTAAATATTCCTAACCACCATGTTGAAATGCAGAGGGAGCGAAAGATGAAACTGAACAAGCATTATTCCGAGCTGAACGAAAGCTATCTTTTCAGCACCATTGCGCACAAGGTTGCTGCTTACCAGAAAGCCAACCCGGATAAGGATATCATCCGCCTGGGCATTGGCGACGTAACGCTGCCGCTGGCCAAAAGCGTGACCGACGCCATGCTGAAAGCCGTTGAGGAGCAGGGCAAGAAAGAGACTTTCCACGGCTATATTCCCAGCGAGCAGGGCTATGAATTCCTGCGTTCCGCTATCCAGAAATACTATGCCGGCCACGGCGTGGAGCTGGACATGGCCGAAATCTTTGTATCCGACGGCGCCAAGAGCGACCTGGGCAACCTGCTGGATCTGTTTGATGTGGACAATACCGTGCTGGTTCCGGACCCCGTTTACCCCGTTTATGTGGATGACAACGTGATGGCTGGGCGCAAGATCCTGTACATGTCCGCCAGCGCCGAGAATAACTTTTTGCCGATGCCGGATGACAATGTTCATGCCGACATTGTGTACCTGTGCAGCCCCAACAACCCCACCGGCGCCACCTACACCGTGGACCAGCTGAAAGAGTGGGTGCGCTGGGCCAAGGCCAACAACGCCCTGATCCTGTTTGACGCCGCCTATGAATGCTTTGTCAGCGAACCGGGTCTGGCCCGCAGCATTTATGAGGTTGAGGGTGCTAAGGATTGCGCCGTTGAGGTTTGCAGCTTCTCCAAGATCGCAGGCTTTACCGGCACCCGCTGCGGCTACACCGTTGTGCCGCAGGCCATTGTCTCTGACGGCCAGAGCCTGAACAAGATGTGGCTGCGCCGCCAGACCACCAAGTTCAACGGCGTTGCCTATGTGGTGCAGCGCGGCGCCGAGGCCGTGTTTACCGAGGAAGGCATGAAAGAGATCCAGCACAACCTGGACTACTACCGTCAGAACGCTGCCGTGATTGCAGCAGCACTGGACGAAGCCGGTGTGTGGTACTGCGGCGGCAAAAACAGCCCGTACATCTGGCTGCGCTGCCCCAACAACATGGGTAGCTGGGAGTTTTTTGACTGGCTGCTGGAGACCGCCAATGTTGTTGGCACCCCCGGCGAGGGCTTTGGCGAGTGCGGCAAGGGGTATTTCCGCCTGACCGCATTTGGCGATGCCGCCAAGACCAAGGAAGCAGCCGCCCGCATTGTGGCCGCACTGAAAACCCTGTAATAATTACCCGGCTGCCCTGCAGCCGAACCTGATAACACGCGGATGATTGGAGGAGCAACCATGACCCCAAGCGAAGAAATTATGCAGTTTTTGAAGGACAACCCGACCTTTTATCTTGCCACGGTGGATGGCTATCTGCCGCGCGTGCGCCCGCTGGGCTTTGCCATGTGGTACAAGGACCACCTGTGCCTGGGCATCGGCAAGCACAAGGCCGCATACAAGCAGCTGTTGGACAACACCAACCTGGAAATCTGCACCTGCAACGAAAAGGGCGAGTTTTTGCGCGTGCAGGGTACTGCCAACTTTGACAATACCCCCGAAGCACAGGCCGCCGCATTCAAGATTATGCCGCAGCTGGCCGATATGTACAACGAGGAAACTGGCCTGAAGCTGGGTATTATCTACCTGGACCACCTGTCCGCCAAGCTGTTCTCCATGTCCGGCAGTGTAAAGGACATCATGGCCTATTAAGCGATAAGCAAAATAAGAGCAAAACCAACGCCCGTGCGTTCCGTTTATGGGGAGCGCACGGGCGGTTTATTTTAGGGCAATACCGCATAATTCTAAGTGCCGATACGGCGAGCGAGGTGCGGCA
>OMEI01001083.1_pt1 | contig 11280 bp, 2 predicted proteins | sample 1645381 | NCBI WGS metagenome assembly OMEI01 (sample SAMEA103958119, study PRJEB25191) | human gut metagenome | biome: human-associated habitat [ENVO:00009003]; feature: intestine environment [ENVO:2100002]; material: feces | place: Germany | collected 2013/2015 | reverse complement strand
CCCGCCGAAATCGGTTCTGGCACCGGGAATGAAATACCAACGTCTTACCATTAAGGCAATCATACGCTGGGAACAGCTACGGGAAAAATCCTTTTCGCTGATGGATTACACGGATAAAGAAGATATGGAATCTCTACTTTATGTCATATACATCACCAGTGATAAGCCTGGATATACTTTTGAAGTCTTCCGGCAAGTCATAGCGGATGAACGGTTCATGAGTGCCATGTCCTCCGATTTGGGAAGGATTATGGAGATTGTGGCTCAATTTCAAAAGAAGATTGTACCTGACCTCGGTAGTACCGAGGGTAGCCCTGAATACATAGGTAATATTGTATCTGCTTTGATAATGGCAGGGCTGGATGCTCATTATGCTTTGAATGAAATGGAGTTGTGCGATCTGCCTCTTTACCTGGAAGCTTATGAAAGAAAACGCAAGGAAGAAATGGAAAGTTCCCGCATGTGGACGTACTTCACTATGCTGCCTCATATTGATGCAAGGAAGATGAAAAACGGTGCTCGGGACCTGATTGTATTCCCATGGGAAGAAGAAGAGATGAGAAAAGAAGCTGAACGGGCTATCAGGGAAGACGCGGCCCGGTTTGAAGAATTTATGAAAACTAAAAAAACAGACTATTATGGCAGGTAAATTATCATTCAGTATAGCGATCAATCTCTTAACTGAGCAATTCAAGAGAGGGGCAAATCAGGTAAAAGCCACTTTCAAGGCATTGCAGATGCAGATATTGACATTTGCGGCCGCACTGGGCGCAGGTGGCATCGGTCTGAGTAATCTCGTTTCTCGCTTTGTGGATGTAGCGCGGGAAACCAACCGGGTTACTACAGCTTTGAAAAATGTATCAGGTGGACTTGCTAAATATGCGGACAATCAACGTTATTTGCTTGACATGGCAAAAAAGTACGGTTTGGAAATAAATGCTCTGACCGGGAATTTTGCAAAGTTCACTGCCGCCGCATCTGTTTCCGGCATGACAATGCAAGAACAGAAAAAGATTTTTGAGTCAGTATCTCGTGCTGTCACTGCATTCGGAATGAGTGCTGATGATAGTAATGGTGTGTTTCTGGCCTTGTCCCAGATGATGAGTAAGGGAAAAATCAGTTCTGAGGAATTACGCTTGCAGATGGGTGAAAGGCTTCCCATCGCTTTACAGGCCATGGCCAAGGCTGCCGGAACTTCCGTTGCCGGTCTTGACAAACTTTTGAAACAGGACAAACTAATGAGTAAAGATGTACTTCCAAAGTTTGCAGAGGCTTTAAATGAGATGATCCCTAACATCGATCTGGATAACCTTGAAACCTCCATAAATCGGCTTAAGAACACCTTCACGGAAGTAGTAAACAGTACAGGGGTACAAAGTACTTATAAATCTCTGGTCGATTGGCTGGCTAAGACAATTGCTTCAGCGGCTGAGAATACGGTCAATATTGTTATCGGTGCTTTGGCACTGATTACCGGTGCCATTGCTAACCATGCCGTAAAATGGTGGACAAGTATATCCTCTACCACGTCCATGATAGAGGCGAATGTCGCTAAAACCAATACTTTATTAGTGCAGGCAACCCAGCAACGTATTGCCGCAGAGGTGGCATTAGAACGGGCTAAGACACAATCTGTCATGGCTGAGGCTAACGCTCGTGTAGCACTTGATAAGGCGCTTCAAAAGGAGAAGATGGCGTCGGATCAGGTTGCCTATGCAGAGCAAAAGGCAGCAGACGCAAAGAAGATAGTTGAAGCACAGGCAACTGCAAGGGCTATGTTAAAAGCCACAAGAGAACGTGTAGCCGCAGAAATAACATTAGAAGCTACGAAAGCCGAGGTTATTGCCGCTCAGAATGCCAGCCTACAAGCACAGACGTATAACGATGCTATTGCAGCACGGGAAAGACTGGCTATAGCACAAAAGAATTTTGCCAGTGCAGAGAAAACGCTTGCCCAAAAAACAGCTAAAGAGGTTGCTGCGGCGGAAGCTGTCAAAGCCGCAGCCGCAGAAGCTGCCGCGGTGAAATCACAATCGGTTTGGGGAAGATTTTGCAATGTAACCAAAGTGGCTGTAGGTAAGCTTGTGGTGCAAATAAAGGCAATGTGGGCGGCTTTCAAACCCATGATCATTATTACTGCCATTACTGCGGTGATAGGAAAACTTGTTGCAATGTATAAAGAGGCTAAACGTGTTCGGAATATATTCTCTGATTATAAGAAAAGTCTTCTCGCAACTGGGAACACTCAGGAGATAACGCGTATACAGGCTTTAGCCAAAATAATGAATGATCGAACAAAAAGTCATCGTGCCATAAATGCAGCACAGGCAGAATTGCAAAAAATGCTTGGGGTAGAGAATAAGTCTCAAGAGGAACTGAATAGACTGGTAAAAGATAGAGTTACTTTGCTCAAGGAAGCAGCTATTGCCGAACATGCCTTTAATACTGTTGGGGAATATACGGAACGGAATGCTAAGTTAGCTGCTGATGTAGGCTTGAATAGTAAGCAAATGGACCGTTTGACAAAGTTATATGCAGGAAGAAATACCTCTGAGAGAAATCGTTACGCATATCAGGGGGCGGTTAAAGAAGAGTTGGGAATAAATGGGAATCTAAATAAGGGAATTACTATATCTGATGTTAGTTCTGCTATAGAAAAATATATTCAAAACTTAAGTGTTATTAATGATGCTACCCAAAGAGCTGGAGAACATTTAGGAAAAACAATAATTACTCCGACGGCACTTCTACCAGATGATGATAAGAAGACTCCTCTTCAAAAACAGCAAGAATCATATAGAAAGCAATATGAGGAATTAGGTGCAGAACTGGAAATAGGCAAAATCACCCAGGCAGAATATAATAAAGCCCTTGGGGAGCTTAACATAAAAATGTTTGCGCAGGCTAAAGGTACCGGAGATAAAGAGGTCTTGGAAAGTGAATACTTTAGAAATCTCAGAACTGCCGCCGAAAAAGCTATTGCCAATCAAGATAAGAATGCCGCTCTTGTTGAGTTTGAAAAGGTTCAGAAGGATTATAATACCAAAGTGCGGGAAGCTCAGCAACAGCAAGCCAAAGGTCTTGCTTCTCAAAAAAAAATAGACGAAAACATCATTTCCCTTTCGATTGAGGCCGCTAAAAGTGCCGCAGGAATCAAAGGTATCGGAAAAGAGGCAGATGTATTTATTGCTGTAATGAAACTTAATGCAAAGTTGCTTTCATCCCCAATAAAAATAAAGCCTCGTGACACAACGTTCGATTACAAGAAAACGTCTTCCGATATTGCTTCTGAGAATCTTGACAAAGCTAAGGAATACGCTGAAAAGCTAAAGGAACGTTACACAAGATTAGGACAGGAAATTTCTGACGAAATAGCTAATGGGATGGCCAATGTTCCCACACTGGAAGATGCTCTCAAATTGGCACAAGTAAGGGAGGACATAAAATCATTCAGCAAAGAATTAAATGAGTCTTTATATTCCGGAGTCAAGAACATAGCCAGTAGCTCTGACCGGATGGTCAGTGCATTTGAGAATCTCCGTGATGTCATGAATGATGTAGATGCGTCCGGTTGGGAGCGTATCATGGCTGTCTGGAATGCAATGACAAATACAATTGATGGTATTATGAGTATATGTAAGACCATTGAGACATTAACGGAATTGACCAATAAATTAGCCAGGGCAAAAGAGGCAGAGGCTGCGATTGATAAGGTTGCTGCTGATGAAAAAGTAGTCAACGCTGCAAAGGGGACAGCTGCCACTATCGCCGAAACCCAGGCAGAAAAAACCGCGGCTACTACCGAGGTAGCCGCCAACACCGCTAAGGGAGCAAGTGCTGCTGGTGCGAGTGCTGCAAAATTACCTTTTCCGTGGAATATTGTTGCCATTGGCGGTGCCATTGCCGCAGCTATAGCTGCTTTTGCCGTAATCCCTAAGTTTGCAGGCGGCGGCATTGTTACCGGTGGTCCATCTTCAGGTGACAAGATTCTAGCCCGGGTTAATGCCGGAGAAATGATTTTGAACGGTAGGCAGCAATCTAATTTGTTCGAGGCTATCAATTCGGGTAAAATAGGTTCTTCGCAAGGGCAATCAGTTCATATCGGGTTCGATAAGGTGCGTGGTTCCGATATCTATCTCTCATTGAAAAACTATATGAAATCAACCGGAAAGAAATTATGAGCTATAGTTTGATTTACACAGTTCCTTTCGCCACGCTGGATAATATTCCTTGTGTGGTGGAAATCGAAAAAGATGGATATGAAGGTACACCGACGGAGTTAACCGCCGGTGCTACCCCATTTACAGTAGATATAGAGGGCGAAGAGTTTCTTTACACACCTACCCGATTTTCAACAGCAAAATTGCAGGTTGTCGGTAATGATTACCTGCAAACCTTGTTTTCAACAGAATACCGGCAATATCGGGTAACATTCAAGAAAGCTGGTGCTATAACTTGGTGCGGTTTCATCAAGCCGGAACTCTATACACAAGATTACGCATCAGAGACATTCGTCCTGGAAATAGAATGTATATCCGCTATGTCCGTATTGGAATTTATAGACTATACGACTGAGGGAGAGACTAAGAGTTTTGTATCCTTATGGCGCTTATTGCAGCGTTGTATATCCACTGCTGCCGGACGATACAAATCAATCTTTATTCCTCATGTCTACGCCTCCAATCAGGCGGCATATTCTATGGAAGAGAATGTGCTTGCAGATATGACACTGAGTGAACAGGATTTCTTCGATGAAGATGATAAGCCAATGAAGTTAAAGGAAGTTTTAGAGGAGGTTTGTAAATTCCTTAACTGGACCTGCGTCGACTGGAAGGGTGATCTTTATTTTGTCGACGTGGACCACACAGAGATATATCATAAGTATGATGTAATGCTTGAGAATAGTATTGATGAACGGGTGAATGAGTTGCTTGTGCAGGATATTGGTTTTGCGGGTTCTAACCACTCTCTTGACGTCCTGCCGGGTTATAATAAAGTAACTGTGAAATGCAGTAATTATATTATTGGTCAGATACTGCCAGACGAAGATTTCAATAATTTGAAAGAATTATCAACGGTTGACAACACGACATCTGACAATAAAAAAGTATGCCGTTCGACATATTTATACCCAAATGAATGGAATTGTTTATTGTATAGAGATGGAATTGTTGTTGGGAATGATATGCTGCCTTCTATTAAGGATGTAGCTCCATCACTGTATGGGGCAATGCTGATGAAATATTGTATTTATGAACAGGAAAAAGATGTGAATGGAGTTTGGCAACCTACGATTCATGATTATTCTTTTATAAATACTATACGGGTGCGTTATCCAATAAAAGGTACTCCTGGAGCGTTCAATATCAACAATTATAAGGTGCTTACCTTTAAAGGTGCATCTGCAACGTATATGGATTGCGCTCTCGGAATTAATGCTACGGCAAAGGCTATCAAAGACGACGATATGTTGCCGTGGGGGAACAGTGCCGCCGGATATGATAAAGAAGCAATAAGATGCCAGATACGTATTGGTAATGAATACTACGGCAACCATTTCGGAGATCAATTTTATGGTTTTACATGGGCAGAAGATCCGCAGAATTTTGTGATATTGGATTTTGATAGCTGGAATAATGACGGGAAGCTTGAATGGCTTACCATTCCTAACGGTAAGACTTTGAATATGCCTTATAATGGGCTGAGCGGCTTCATAGTTCCTATCGATCGACCTATATCGGGAGACTTTGAATTTAGCTTATTGGTTATCCCTCGCCCTGGAGATGGAGAGCGGGGAGATAGAACAGGGATTATAATCAAAGATTTTAGTGTGAAAATTCAGAATAAAGATAGTATCTCAAAAGAGAACAATAGTTCTGATCGCACCTATGAAAACGTCCTGAACGAAAGTTATATAAACGAGATGGATGAAATTGAATTTAAAATATCATCGTACAATAATGATGGTGCATGCTACAGCAAAGTTATGTTAGGTGATGATTATCTGCAAGATAACCTCTACAACTGCATTCTAGACGATACTATTCGTCCCGAGGAAATGATGATTACCCGCTGCATTAATCATTATAGTGCCACCCGTATTAAACTTACTCAGGAAATAAAAGAGCGTGCGGATTTAACGCCGATAACGAGATTGTCCGACACTTTTTTGGTTAGTAAGAAATTCATCTGCACAGGAGGTTCAATAGACTGCAAGATGAATCGCTTTGAATGTATAATGATTGAAGTATAATGAAGAAAGTATCTATAGTATCATCTACTGCACCGGCAAAGCCCAGATCGGATAAATATCCGGTCGGCGCTTCCGTTACGCGTACATCTTCCGGTACTACGGTTGTTAATCAGGGCGGCGGAGAAAGTATTGATATTGTTAAAAAGGATGACATAAAGTCCTTTACAGACAAGAATGTACTTTCTTCTCTTCGATCAGTAGCTGAGTTTATCAGTAAGAAAGATGATAGCCAGATATCGGCAATCATTGACTTTTTGAAGGGGTTGAAAATTGATGGCAATCTGATCAATCGCTTATTGCTGCAAAATACCGAGGCAGAGAACGTCGGCGATACGGATGTAATGTCAGCATTGCGGGTATTGGCTGAGATTGCGGCCAATAATGAAGTACTGAAAAATATGTTCCTCCGTAAAGACAAAGTAGATAGTACAGATTATCTATTACGTCTTTTTGGAGGTGCTGTCGTCGAGAATGGCTTAATCGTCCGTCTTCCGAAGCAAGACACTCCAGCTGCTTTAATGTCTTGTTTGTTGGAAGAGGATGTTGATACTCTTATAGAAGAAGACGAGGACGCTATCGTGGAGATTGCCCCGGCAGAAGCGTCGGGTGATCTGACGCTTGGCGGGCTTTTGAATGCTGACTCTTCTTTTGACAGTCTTCCCAATGATATCTATTCACTGGAAATGCGTGACGGTACATTCTATCCGAAAACAGGCGGTGGGCTTGTAATAGGCACCGATCCGGGTACCGCATACGATGGTGCCGCCGGTGCTACTCTTGAACAGATGGTGCGCGAACTTGCGGGCGGTGCCGGCACGATGTATAGCGTGTATATCCGTAATAACATGCCTTCGCTCGGTTTTGCCGCCCAATATGGCGAAGAGTGCATTCTTGATTTTACCTTCATCTCCCAATACCGTGACGACCTGAATGAGCCTTACAAGCCTACCGGAGAGCTCGGTCTATGTACCGTCATGGTGAAGAATGCCAAGTTTGCAGACTTTACAGTAGTCAAGCAGATGGAGGTTTCTTCCGGTGTTTCTATCAAGCAGGATATCGCGGAGTGGCTGACTTCCGGAAGCAACAATATCAAGATCACGACAAAGGGACTGAACACCGATCAGACCACTGCGCCTGTGACTTATACCGTGCAATTGACTTCGCTTGGCATCAGTGCGCCGAACTTTGCCTGGTGGACCGCGTTTGCGGGAGATATCACCATTCCGATGATAATCAACGGTAACATCAACAAGACGCTGAATATCACCATCACGGGCGATGATTACAACCAAAGCTATACCCGGAACCTTGGTACGGCCATCTATACCGATACTCCCTATAATTATGTCCTGCCGCATCCCGGGGCGACAAGCGTATATAAAGTGTCGTTTTACCTGTCAAACTCTGATAATACGATCCAGACAAAAGCCGTCTCAGTGAATATCATGTGTATATCTGCCGGAGAGACCTCAAAGCTTATGTGCGTGAACAACGTTGCCGCATTGCTCACAAACTGGCAGGATAACGTTGTCTTTGACTATGCCATCTATGATGGTCAGGCTGCGGCAACCGACGCTATATTCAGCATAACCAAAGCCGGAATAGAAGTGTACAGCTCTGAAAATGATAATATCGCCACTAATACGAGGAACACTCTAACCTATCCGATGGAGGTAGATACGGATGATGATGCCAACTTTGATGTGGTTGTGAACGTAACCAGCGAAAAAGTTCATCTGATAGAGCCTGTCACGCTGAACGTGAACAATTCTTTGGGGTATTCCGCCACGGCCGGCGCAGTGCTCTATATCAACCCTAAAACCCGTAGTAATTCGCAAACAAATTACCTGAGTGTAGTTAATGAGGTGGACAAGTCTCTGATACCTGTCACCTGGAGCAATCTGAACTGGGGCAACGATGGATGGGTAACGGACGATGATGGCGTGAAGGCTTTGAAAATCTTTGCCCGCAGCAAGGCCGTGATCGATTACCAGGCTTTTATAACGGAGGCTGCCCGCAAGGGTAAGACTATTGAGATAGACTTCAAGGTTGAGAATGCTTCCGATGCCGGCAAGGACATAATCAGCATTGCGGAGGATAAGACAGACGGCAGCCGTGTGGGCCTGAAAGTGTCCGGTGAGAATGTATCCTTCTTCTCGCAATCCATGCATGACAACAGCACGCAGGACGTTCCTATTGACAACGGTGTACGCATCCGCCTGACTGTGGTGGTGATGCCGAACGCTTATGGTGATCCTGACTTCAATCTGGTTGCCATCTATATTAATGGGAAGAAGAACCGGCAGTACGCTTATGAGAGCAATGACTATTTTCGCAATAGTGGCAAGATAGTTCTGGGCAATGATTATGCCAACTTATATCTGTATGGGTTGCGTGTATATGATTCGGCGCTAACTTCGGAAGCCGTACAGAAGAATTATATCAATCAGCTTGTGACTACCGATGAGAAACAGACAGAGAAGAGTATCAACCAAGTGCTGGATGGTGAAGGTGTGAATATTGACTTCAATGCTACGAAGATGCTATACAATGTATTCGTGGTTGATAAGCCTTTCCCTAACCTGAATAACCCTTCAGGCGTGGCGGGTAATCTGGAAGTCTTCTTCAAGGATAAACCGGAAAGGAACTTCACGCTCACCAATCTGTTGGTTGAAGGCCAGGGAACTACATCAAAGATGTATCTGGAGTGGAATATCCGCTTCAAGATGAAGGGATTGAAAGATGCTGAGGGTAATAAGATAAACTCTATTGCCACGTATGCCGACGGGACCACAGACAAAAACAAAGTACTCATGTTCGACGGTGTGCCGAAGTCCGGGCGTCTGACGGCTAAGAAGAATTGGGCGAGTTCCATGCAGGACCACAAGGCCGGAAGTGTAGCCGCTTACAATGACCTATACAAAGAGATTGGTATGAAGAATGAGGCGATGACCACCGATCCGCAGATACGCGTAGCTGTTTATCAGGAACCGTTCATCGGATTCTCTAAGTCTATCAATGAAGAAGGTCAGGAAGTATATACCTGCATGGGAGAATTTACGTTCGGTCCGGATAAAGGAGATGATCTTTGTTTCGGTTATGACACAGAAGCTTTCCCTGCCTTGTTATCTGTGGAAGGTTCGGATAATGCTCCGCTTGGGGCTTTGTTTCGCGTACCTTGGAATACGCAGAAATCATATTGGGCCTACAATGCTGATGAAGAAGCTTTTCAGTATAACAATACCAATTGTTGGGATTTCGATGCCGGTGAACTGAACGCCGATGAAACAGAACCGTTGTCTGCTCAAAAGTGGATAGATGCGTATAATGCCGTATATGTCTGCAATAATCGTATCAGACCGTTCAAGGGAACACTTGCCGAACTGAACAATGCCATAACTGAATATCGCAGTACGGGTTATGAGTATTGGATTGCCAAGTCCGGTGACGCCAACCTGTACAATCTCTATTACTACGAGGCAGCGGAAGGAAAGTTCATTCCTTCAGACATTGGGAACGGCCAGATCAATCTAAAAACGCAGTTGGCGGCATACCTTGCATCCGACCTGTCCGCATTTACATCCGACCAACTGAATGAGCTGTTCATCAATTCACGCGGGCAGTTGTTCCGGGCGACTGTGCCAAATTACTTCGACATCAACGACGCTGTATTCCACCATAATTTCGTTGAGTTCACTGCCGGAACCGACCAGCGGGCGAAGAATACTTATCCATATAGTTTCTGTACAGCCGGGAGCAAGTGGAGATGGCGATTGGATGATGCCGATACCATTTTCCCGATCGACAACCAGGGACAGGATCGCAAACCCTATTGGTGTGAGATGCATGATTATTACGACAACGGCCAACCGGTTTGGAATGGTGAGACTTCTGTTTTCTGGAATCTGTTAGAACAGGCTTTCAGTGCTGAGATTACTGCGGGAATGCGCAAGATGTTCGCCGCAATGGAAAGTTTATGCGGCCAGTCTTCCGGTACTCCTTATGACAAGGCTTATGCTTTCTATAAGAAATATTTTTTAGGAATTAAAGAGTATTTCCCCGCTACGTTAGTAAATGCTGATGCCAAGCGTTATGAAATAGCCAAGATAGCTTATGACAATGATTCTTATAGCAATGATACCGACCCTATTACGCAGAGTCATGGTGATTTCTATAGTGCAGAAACGGCATGGATAAAGAAGCGTATCATGTATATTATGAGTAAGTATAATTATGGCTTATTCTCTGCCAATGGTACCGACACCATCATTGTACGTGCTGCCGGTGATTTGATAGACTATGACATCACTCCGGCTTTCGATATGTATCCGGCCATTGCAAATGGTACGTCCATCGTACAGGGCACACGTACCAAAGCCGGTGAGACGTGTCGCATAACTATCGACCTTGGCGGTAGTGCCGACCAACAGAATGCGATTCAGGCGGCGAGTTGGTTATTGAGTATTGGAGACTGGCATAAAAAGAATGTTTCCGGTACCATGGTGGTACGCGGTAGACGTCTGTCAGAACTCATACTTGGAAGTAAGACAGATAACGTAATAATCTCTATAACAGGACTTACGCTTGCTGATTGCGGTAGTATGCAGAAGGTTCTACTGTCTAATATTACCACTTTACAGGGGACTCTCGATTTAAGCACAATAATCAACATTCGAGAGGTTTATGCAGATGGAACTAATCTGAGCCAGATAAAACTACCGAATGGTGGAGGGCTTGAGGTTATCGAGTATCCGGCTAACAATAAATACATCACTTTCCGGAACTTTCCAATGTTGACGACAGAAGGTTTGAGAATCGGTCAATGTGCCGTTAATATCACCGACTTTTTGATTGAGAATTGTCCTTTGCTGAAGCCTGTGAAGCTGCTTTCAGATATCATTGAGGCACAGCAATCACAAGGTGCTAATCATGTGTTGAAGCACATTCGTGCGGTAGGCTTTGAAGAGGAGTATTACTCTGCCGATGCACTTAATATGCTTGCAAATCTGGCCGACGGCACCTATGAA
>OMEI01001079.1_pt1 | contig 11288 bp, 6 predicted proteins | sample 1645381 | NCBI WGS metagenome assembly OMEI01 (sample SAMEA103958119, study PRJEB25191) | human gut metagenome | biome: human-associated habitat [ENVO:00009003]; feature: intestine environment [ENVO:2100002]; material: feces | place: Germany | collected 2013/2015 | reverse complement strand
GTGTGCAGAAGGCTTATGATTCACTCACTAAGGGTGAAGGCGTAAAAGCTACATGCCCTGTAAAGGCTATGGAGGAGTCATACGCAAATGACGTTACAGATGAGTTCGTGCTTCCTACAGTTATTACAAACGAGGATGGCACACCGGTATCTGTTGTAAAGGACAATGATTCTGTTATCTTCTTCAATTTCCGTCCTGACCGTGCTCGTGAGATGACAAGAGCATTTTGCGATGATAAGTTTACCGGCTTTGAGCGCCCATTCCTTAAGACAACATTTGTATGCTTCAAGGATTATGACGAGTCAATTCCTAACAAGCTTATCGCTTTTGAGAAGGAAGAAATCCAGAATACATTTGGTGAGTATCTTGCAGCAAATGGTAAGAAACAGCTTCGTCTCGCAGAGACAGAGAAGTATGCACACGTAACCTTTTTCTTTAATGGTGGAGTAGAGGAGCCGAATATCGATGAGGCACGTCTTCTTGTAAACAGCCCTAAGGACGTTGCAACATATGACTTAAAGCCTGAGATGAGCGCTCCTGAGGTTGGAATGGATCTTGTTGAGGCTATCAAGTCAGATAAGTATGATGTTATTATCATCAACTTTGCTAACCCTGACATGGTTGGACATACAGGTGTGATTCCGGCTGCTGTAAAGGCTGTTGAGAGAGTTGATTCACTCGTAGGTGATGCAGTTCAGGCAATTAAGGATGTGGATGGAGTATTATTCATCTGTGCTGACCACGGAAACGCAGAGAAGATGATTGATTATGAGACAGGAAAACCTCATACAGCTCATACAACCAATCCTGTTCCTTTCATTCTTGTAAACGCTGACCCTTCTTACAAGCTTCGTGAGGGCGGATGTCTTGCAGATATCGCTCCAACACTGCTTGAGATTATGGGACTTCCACAGCCAAAAGAGATGACAGGAAAGTCGCTTATCGTTAAATAAAATCTGTATTATATAAGCTCCGGCGCAGACAAAGGGTTTGAACCGGAGCTTTTGTTTTGATATATTAAAGATGTAATAATAAACATAAGGAATACTTATAAGTGACATAAAATTATTTAAAAAAACTTATAATATACGTTGACTTTACAAATTGAGCTGGTATATAATTTAAAGGTAGCATTTGATTTGTAAAATAAATTACACATAAGATGGAGGACAATCATGCAGGAATTTAAACCATTCAAAGAAGGAAAAGTAAGAGAAGTATATGATAACGGGGACAGCCTTATTATGGTCGCAACAGATCGTATTTCCGCTTTTGACCATATTTTAAAGAATAAGATTACAGACAAGGGAGCCATCCTCACACAGATGTCTAAGTTCTGGTTTGAATTCACAAAGGATGTCGTTCCTAACCATATGATTTCAGTAGACGCAAAGGATATGCCGGAGTTCTTCAGTCAGGACAGATTCAACGGAAACAGCATGCTCTGCAAGAAGCTTGAGATGCTTCCAATCGAGTGTATAGTTCGTGGATATATCACAGGAAGCGGCTGGGCAAGCTACCAGGAGAACGGTACAGTCTGCGGAATCAGACTTCCGGAGGGACTTGTTGAGTCTGATAAGCTCCCTGAGCCTATTTATACACCATCTACCAAGGCTGATCTTGGAGATCATGATGAGAATATCTCATTCGAAAAATCAGTAGAAGTATTAGAGAAGATTTATCCTGAGAAGGGCAGAGAGTACGCAGAGAAGATTCGCGATTATACAATTGCTCTCTACAAGAAATGTGCAGAGTATGCTCTTACAAAGGGCATCATCATCGCAGATACCAAGTTTGAGTTTGGCTTAAATGAGCAGGGTGAGGTAGTGCTTGCCGATGAGATGCTCACACCTGACAGCTCACGCTTCTGGCCACTTGATGGATATAAGCCTGGACAGGGACAGCCTTCATTTGACAAGCAGTATGTAAGAGACTGGCTCAAGGCAAATCCGGACAATGACCTTCTTTTACCTGATGAGGTTGTTGTGAAGACTGTAGAGAAATATAAAGAGGCATTTGAGCTTCTTACAGGAAGCAAATTCAGCCGCTAATATATTATATTTATTCCGCGTTACTATTTCGCAATTATAAACGGAGATATTATGAACCAGGACAATAACATAAATCAGTATATAAATACTAGTATAGATACAAATAGTCATACCGGTACAAAATTAAAAAGGTGTTCTGATATTGACGAGCATAACCATGTATTTGATGAGCTTCACGAGGAGTGTGGTGTGTTCGGCATGTATGATTTTGATGGAGGAAATGTCGCATCCACTATCTATTATGGTCTTTTTGCACTTCAGCACAGAGGACAGGAAAGCTGTGGTATTGCAGTGAGTGATACACACGGACCAAAGGGAAAGGTGACCACACACAAGGGCATGGGCCTTGTAAATGAGGTATTTACTCATGATATCTTAGAGCCTATGAAGGGCGATATCGGAGTGGGACATGTGCGCTATTCAACAGCAGGCTCATCAACACGTGAGAATGCACAGCCGCTCGTATTAAATTATGTCAAGGGCACACTTGCCATGGCACACAACGGAAACCTCATAAATGCAAAGGAGCTTCGCAAGGAGCTTGAGTATACAGGAGCTATTTTCCAGACCACAATCGACTCTGAGGTTATAGCTTATCATATTGCCAGAGAACGTCTTAACTCAAAAACAGCGGAGGAGGCGGTCAGACGTGCCTGCCAGAAGCTTAAGGGAGCCTATGCGCTTGTTGTCGAGAGCCCGAGAAAGCTTATTGCAGCCAGAGACCCATTTGGTTTTAAGCCTCTTTGCATCGGAAAGAGAGACAATGCATATATCGTTACATCTGAGACCTGTGCGCTTGATACAATCGGTGCAGAGTTTGTCAGGGATATAGAGCCGGGAGAGGTTATCACTATCACTCCTGAAAAGGGCATTGAGTCTGATATGACTATGGCACTTGCCCCTGAAAAACAGGCCAGATGCGTGTTTGAATACATTTATTTTGCAAGACCTGACAGCCATATTGATGGAGTAAGCGTGTATGGCAGCCGTATCAAGGCTGGTAGATTCCTTGCAATGGATTCACCGGTTGAGGCTGATATCGTGACAGGAGTACCAGAGTCAGGAAATGCCGCTGCTCTTGGTTATTCACTTGAGTCGGGCATTCCATATGGCACAGCATTTGTCAAGAACGGTTATGTCGGCAGGACATTTATCAAGCCTAAGCAGTCAAGCCGTGAATCAAGTGTGCAGATAAAGCTCAATGTATTAAAGGAGGCTGTTAAGGGCAAGAGAGTTGTTATGATTGATGATTCAATTGTGCGAGGAACAACCTCAGACAGAATAGTGCGTATGTTAAGAGAGGCGGGGGCCACAGAGGTGCATGTGCGCATCAGTTCACCGCCATTCTTATGGCCTTGCTATTTCGGTACAGATATTCCTGCAAGAGAGCAGCTTATCGCTTACAACAGGACTATTGAGGATATCAGACAGATTATAGGTGCAGATTCTTTGGGCTACCTTGGAATTGATAGACTTCATGAGATGGTAGAGGGACTGCCAATCTGCATGGGCTGTTTCACAGGAAAATATCCGATGGAGCCACCGAAGGATGATATCAGAGGCGAGTATTTTGACAAAGAAATAGACCTCGAGAGAAAAATGCTTAATCGCTAATAAAGGAGAGAATATGAGTACAGACAGATACACAAGTCCTCTTTCTGAGCGCTATGCCAGCAAAGAGATGCAGTATATTTTTTCGCAGGATATGAAATTTACCACTTGGAGAAAGCTCTGGATTGCTCTTGCAGAGACTGAGATGGAGCTTGGGCTTTCACAGGATGGCAAACCGGTTATCACACAGGAACAGATTGATGAATTAAAGGCACATGTGGATGACATCAATTATGACGTGGCAAAGGAGCGTGAGAAGCTTGTGCGTCACGATGTAATGAGCCATGTCTATGCATATGGACAGCAGTGCCCTAAGGCAGCAGGAATTATACATCTTGGAGCAACCTCATGCTATGTAGGTGACAATACAGATATTATCATCATGAATGAAGCATTAAAGCTTGTTCACAAAAAGCTAATAAGTGTTATTGCAGAGCTTGCAAACTTTGCTGATAAGTATAAAAATCAGCCAACTCTTGCATTTACACATTTCCAGCCGGCACAGCCGACAACAGTTGGAAAGCGTGCCACACTGTGGCTGAATGAGTTTATGCTGGATCTCGAGGATTTAGAGTATGTGCAGGGCACATTAAAGCTCCTTGGCTCAAAGGGCACTACAGGAACACAGGCCAGCTTCCTTGAGCTCTTCGACGGAGACAATGAGACAATAGACAAGATAGATCCGATGATCGCAAAGAAGATGGGCTTTAAGGAATGTTATCCGGTGTCTGGCCAGACATATTCCCGTAAGGTAGATACAAGAGTAGTAAATGTGCTCGCAGGCATCGCTGCATCAGCTACAAAGATGTCAAACGACATCAGACTGCTCCAGCATCTTAAGGAAGTAGAGGAGCCGTTTGAGAAGAACCAGATTGGCTCATCAGCCATGGCATATAAGAGAAATCCTATGAGAAGTGAGAGAATAGCATCTCTTTCAAGATATGTTCTTGCAGATGTAATGAATCCTGCAATTACCTCGGCTACACAGTGGTTTGAGAGAACACTTGACGATTCAGCAAACAAGCGTCTTTCAATACCTGAGGGCTTCCTTGCAATAGACGGAATACTTGACCTCTGCCTCAATGTGGTGGATGGACTGGTAGTATATCCAAAGGTTATTGAAAAGCACTTTATGGCAGAGATACCATTCATGGCAACAGAGAACATCATGATGGATGCTGTAAAGAACGGCGGAAATCGTCAGGAGCTCCATGAGAAGATCAGACAGCTCTCAATGCAGGCAGGAAAGACAGTAAAGGAAGAGGGAAAAGAAAATAACCTCGTGGACTTAATCGCTGCAGATCCTGCATTCGGATTGACAAAAGCTGATATCGAAAAGAACCTTAAGCCTGAGCTTTATGTGGGACGTGCACCTCGTCAGGTAGATGTATATCTGCGTGATGTAGTTAATCCGGTGCTTGAAGCGCATAAGGATGAGAGTGGAGTAAAGGCAGAGATTAACGTATAATATCGAAAGTATAGATAACGGTAATTTGCTTGTGTTAACATATTTATCTAAATGAAAAGCCCCGGCATATAAGCCTGTTTCATGGTTTATATGCCGGGGTTTTATATATCCGTCAAGTATCATTTTCCTCGAAAGCTGTATATCTCATCCCATACCTTTTCGCATGCACTAAGCAAAAGGTATGATAATATCATAATGTATTTTCTTGTAAAATAAAATTGAAAAATGTATAATATTAAAAAATGGTTTAGATTATCAAAAGAAGAGAGCAAAAAAGGAAGGATACTAGTGATGAAAAATTTTTTTAATGAATTCAAAAAGTTTATCAGCAGAGGGAATGTCATGGATATGGCAGTTGGTATCATCATAGGTGGTGCATTTACCAGCATAGTCACATCCTTGGTCAATGACATTATAAACCCTATACTTGGAGTGTTTGGCGGCATGAATTTTGACCAGCTTTCGGTAAAGCTCTTTGGAGAAGCTACATTGTATTATGGAAAGTTTCTTACCGCAGTAGTCAATTTTCTTATCATGGCACTTATCGTATTCTGCATTGTAAAGGCTATGAATGCGGCAGGAGAGAGATTTGGACGCAAAGAGGAAAAAGAACTTGACACAAAGGAGTGTCCATACTGCAAGAGCAAGATTGCCATTGCGGCAACAAGATGCCCGAATTGTACATCAATGATTGGTACAGCAGATGAAAGTGAAAAATAGCGATACATTTATTGCATGAAACTAATAAAATCCATTGCATAAAGTGTGAAAATCTGTTACATACAGTATAAAACTCTTGACTGTGCAATAAAAACGTAGTATATTAGTTCTGTTATTTAGAATTGAAATTAGGAGGTCTTATCGTGGCAACTTTAAAAATTGTTTTATCGGTATTATTTATAATCGTCAGTTTAGTAATTACTATAGTTATTCTTTTCCAGGAGGGCAAGTCAGCAGGACTTGGCACTATCGCCGGAGTTGCTGATACATATTGGGGCAAGAACAAGGGGCGTTCAAAGGAAGGACGTCTGGTTAAAGCGACAATTGTATGTGTTGTTCTTTTCTTTATTATATCAATTGTCTTAAATATGGGAATATGGTAAATACTTAGACTGTCGAGAAATCGGCAGTCTTTTTTATCGCATCAACATCCAGATGATGAAATTTTATTTAAAGCCTGTGCATTTGAAATCAGATGGGGCAACGAAAAGGAGAGATAATGAGTAATATAGATAAATATGAAACACGAAAAAAGATGGTCTATGACTTCATGTGTGATGACATGTATGTTCCGATGAAAATCAAGGAACTTTGCATAGTACTAGGAGTAAAAAAAGAGGACAGACCTCAGCTTGAACAGATTCTTTTGGATTTGCAGGCAGAGGGAAGGATAACACTCTCAAAGCGCGGGAAATATTCAAAGTCGGAAATCAAAAAGACAGTCGGCGTATTCACAGCGCATCAAAGGGGATTTGGCTTTGTCACTGTGGAGGGAGAGCCTGATGATATTTTTATCCCGGCAGAGTATGTAAATGGTGCGATGCACATGGACACTGTTGAGATTACAATCTCACCTGTCACAACAGGACGCCGCAAGGAGGGAAAGGTTGTTTCCGTCATAGAGCGAGGCATGAAGCAGGTAGTCTGCACCTATGAGGCAAGTGATAATTTTGGTTTTGCAGTGCCTGACAATACCAGATTTGGTACAGATATTTTCATACCAAAGGAGCGCTCAAAGGGTGCTATGTCGGGCCATAAGGTAGTGGTTGAAATTACAAGCTATGGTAAAAAGGGTAAAAAGCCGGAGGGCAAGGTTGTTGAAATAATCGGACATATAGATGACCCGGGTACAGATATTCTTTCTATAGTAAAGGCTTATGATCTGCCGGTGGATTTTTCGGAGAAAATCATGCATCAGGTGCAGAATGTGGCAAAGGATGTGACACCTGCGGATATGGCCGGCAGGATGGATTTGCGCGACTGGAGGATGGTCACGATAGACGGAGAAGATGCAAAGGATCTTGATGATGCCGTGTCTTTATACATGGATGGCGACAATTATGTACTTGGAGTACACATAGCAGATGTGTCGAATTATGTGCAGGAGCACAGTGCCCTTGATGTGGAGGCACTTAAGAGAGGAACATCGGTTTATCTTGTAGACAGGGTAATTCCTATGCTTCCAAGAGAGCTTTCAAATGGCATATGCTCCTTGAATGAGGGATGTGACAGGCTGGCTCTTTCATGCATTATGACAATAAATAAAAAGGGTGAAGTTATCGATCATAAGATTGCAGAGACAGTCATAAAGACAAACCGCAGGATGACATACACAAATGTAAAAAAGATTCTTGCAGATAAGGATGCCGCTGTGATTGAAGAATATAAGGAGCTTGTGCCTATGTTTGAAAAAATGGCAGAGCTTGCAGCAATTCTACGCAAAAAGAGAATGAAACGAGGTTCTATAGACTTTGACTTTCCGGAGACTAAAGTTGTGCTCGATAAAGATGGTCATCCGATAGATATAAAGCCGTATGACAGAAATGTGGCAACAAAGCTCATTGAGGATTTTATGCTTATAGCAAATGAAACAGTGGCTGAGGATTATTTCTGGCAGGAAATACCTTTTGTATACAGAACACATGACAAGCCGGACTCAGAAAAAATCGCAAAGCTTTCCACATTTATCAATAATTTTGGCTATACGCTTCATATTGGAGCTGATGAGGTACACCCAAAGGAGCTTCAGAAGCTTTTGATGAAGGTGGATGGCACAGATGAAGAATCCTTGATAAGCAGACTGACACTGCGCTCTATGAAACAGGCACGATACACAACAGCATGTACAGGACATTTTGGACTGGCGGCAAATTATTATTGTCACTTTACATCACCAATCCGCAGATATCCTGATTTGCAGATACACCGTATCATCAAGGAAAATATCCGCGGCAGGATGAATGATAACCGAAGGGAGCACTATGAGTCTATACTCGATGCTGTTGCAAAGCAGGCAAGTGAGACCGAACGACGTGCAGAAGAGGCAGAGCGTGAAACAGTCAAGCTTAAAAAATGTGAATACATGTCAAATCATATTGGTGAATGTTTTGAAGGAGTTATATCTGGTGTCACGGAGTGGGGCTTTTTCGTGGAGCTTCCAAATACAGTTGAGGGACTTGTGCGCGTGACAGACCTGACAGATGATTTCTATGAGTTTTACGAGGATACCTATGAGCTAGCCGGTTCTGCCACCAATAAGAGATACAAGCTTGGACAAAAAATCAAGGTTGTTGTGGACAGTACTGACAAAATTATGCGTACAATTGATTTTAAACCGGCGGAATAATATGACAATAATGACGAAATTTTTTATGATTTAACAATACTTATTTGATTAGCTGGTATTTGTCGGTCGTTGTGCGATAGATTTATTGAAAAAGATGTCATAATTTATTATATAGTGTAAATAAAAAGAAATGTGAACCAGCGGTTTACAATAATTTGCGTTTTAGATATTGGCAATTGTAAAAAAATGTGTTAGTATTGTAAAGCAGTTTGAGGAAAGGAGATACCGACATGGCTAAGGAACCAAAGAAATTAATAGCCAACAACAAAAAGGTCTATCACGATTACTTTTTGCTTGAGAAATACGAAGCCGGTATTTCACTTGCAGGAACTGAGGTGAAGTCACTTCGAATGGGAAAGGGCAGCATAAAGGAGTCGTTTATCCGTATTGAGAACGGTGAGATTATCCTGTATGGCATGCATATCACACCATATGAGAAGGGAAATATCTTCAACAAGGATCCACTCAGACCTAAAAAGCTTTTGCTCCACAAGAAGGAAATCGAGAAGCTTTCATCAAAGATGAAGGAAAAGGGTTTCACAATTGTGCCGGTGGAGGTATACTTTAAGGGGAGTCTGGTCAAGGTAGAGATAGCACTTGCAAAAGGCAAGAAGCTTTATGATAAGAGAGCAGACATAGCCAAGAAGGATCAAAAGCGAGAGGCGCAGAGAGATTTCAAAATCAGAAATCTTGGTTAGCAAAAAATGAATATGGGCTAGTAAAGGTTTCGACGGGGCCCACAAGGTCCGGTGGACCTTGGCTTTGGGCGGACCGAAGCGGAGCGGAGAACATGGAGCGTAGCTGCATGTACCCCGCAAAAAAAATTGAATATGGGCTAGTAAAGGTTTCGACGGGGTACATGCAGCTGGAGAAGCGAGTCGTATGGCGATGCGTTAAATGGCCAAATTAAAAATAAACGCTGAAGATAATTTAGCATACGCTGCCTAATGGCAGCAGTCTGACCTAGAGCACTCACACTTTAGGACCCAGGCTTCGACTATGTGAGAAACGACGTTGGCAAAGCTTTGAGCCATCGGGCGTATCATGAAGCTACTGAAACCACAAGGTTGTTTGTTATCGTGTGGCAGAGGGAATGTTAAATAATAAACTACACTCGTAGAAGGACAGGGAATTGTATTTCGGACACGGGTTCGACTCCCGTCTAGTCCACTAAAAGGCGGTTTGCGATAAAACCGCCTTTTTTCTTGCCTGATTTCCTACAGCAGAAAGTGCGGTTAATAAATCATTTAAGGAGTCAGTAAAACTGTTATTTCAGGTTATCGAAAACATTGTAAAATCGCGGGATGTATCGTATTTGAAAAATTAATTTAAAAAAAAGCTGACTTGAAAAAGTAAATTCCAGTGCAAGAGTAAATTCCATCGTGATTTAAATTTTGCTGGTTTAACAAGAAATTTTTGGACTAAATCTCTCGTTTTCTGCTATAATTAATGTTACTTATCGAAATTTTCTCGATTTCTAGACATGCTAAATAGGCTACTGGAATTCGGTGTGCTAGACTAAATTCCACCAGCCGCATCTTAAAAATGTGAAAAATTTACATCCAGTCTGACAGCAGATTTCGATCAGTTGATTAGTGGTTAAAGCGGATCAGCTTAGGCGTCAGATTTACCTCATCCGGGGCAATCGGTCTAAGCTGAAATGCGTTTAAGACCTCTTCTCCAAGTGTTTCCAACGCGACGCTGTATGGTGTCTTTCCATCCAGGCTTTCCCTCGGAGTGGAATTGATGTGGTTTACGATGAGATTCACATCCCATTGTGTTAAGAATTCAAAAGAAGTTCCTTTCGGTAAAACCATACGAAGCATTGTGTGTGCTTGTTCTATAGCGCCTTTTTGTCCGCTGCGCATTGGATCACAATAGTAGATGCTGCTTCTCTGGATTCCATGAATGCCTGTCTCAAGGCTTACCGGATCTCCGAATTCGGAACCTCTATCAGTCAATATATTTTCAAAAACGGATATAAATTCATATGTGCCCAGGCGCTTCTCTAAACGGTCAAAGGTAAGTCTTACAGCACCTTTGGTACATCGGTTAAGTAAAAAGGCAAGAAATAGCTTTTCTTTCGTAAAAAACAGTGTCAGGAGAGTCTTGTTTGATTCTCTTGAGGAATGGACTGTATCCATTTCCACAAAAGACGACAGGTCTAATGAACAAAAGTCAGAGTAGGTTCTGTGTGTAAAAACAGAACGATCAGTGATTTGTGTTTTATGACACTTTCGTGGTTTGAATTTTGCCTGTCTTTTCAAATCAATATTTCTTGCTGTGAAGAGTCCTTTGTCAATGTATGTGTACATAGAACGGACAGACATATCCAGTTCCGGGTGATTTGTAAGGATTTGATAAGGGGATTGCCCCTGCTCAATTAATGGAGATATGATCTGGTCTTTCTGATGGAGCTGGTGCTTGGTCATATTTATTCCAGAACGAGAAGATATCAGCAGTTCACGATATTTTCTGTCAGCAGCACGGCCGTTGTAATAGTATTTATGTGCAATCGTGCAGTGATTTATCTTTTTCGTGCAGCCATTGCAAACATATGGCGCTTTGTCCAATCGTTTACATCGTTCTTTTTCAAAGTCCTTGCAGGTCTGATTACATGTAGGACATGAGGCACATTTAATGCCACAGAGAAGGATTTTTCCACAGGCATTGGTCTTTTGACAATGGTAACGATGAATGCAAAAGTTCTTTGCGTTATAAAAAGTACCTTTGTGATACCAATCTGAAAGCCGATGAGCACGGACTTCTTTAGATATAGTTGTTGGATCTTTACATAGAAATGCTGCAATGT
>OMEI01001075.1_pt1 | contig 11312 bp, 8 predicted proteins | sample 1645381 | NCBI WGS metagenome assembly OMEI01 (sample SAMEA103958119, study PRJEB25191) | human gut metagenome | biome: human-associated habitat [ENVO:00009003]; feature: intestine environment [ENVO:2100002]; material: feces | place: Germany | collected 2013/2015 | reverse complement strand
CCGGGACTTCCGGCATCAGGCGGTCTGATGGCAGGTAGTGTATTCGGAAAAATTGCAGAAAGAGTATATGCAAAGAATCTGAGGTTTGATATCCGCAGTGCAATAGATAGTACAAGCAATGTCATTCCACCAGTAAAAGCCGGAGAAATGAATGAAGCCTTTCAGGTACTGAATAGTTTGAAAGTACCGGTACAGAAACAATTCACGTCCAAGAAAGGACAAGAGGTTTGGGGACATACACAAGCTGCTCCCAATGCAGTTGTTCTGCAAGGTAAAGACGGGGCCAACCCGGATCTCGTCCCCAGTGTTATTGGAATGGGAGCGAAGGATGCTGTGTACCTATTGGAGAGTAAAGGTTTGAAAGTTAGACTAAACGGTATTGGAAAAGTGAGAAATCAATCGATACCGGGAGGCAACCGTGTGGTAAAAGGACAGACGGTGACGTTAGCACTTCATTAGAGGTGCGGACGAAAGATTTATTAATTTAGAATATATATTATATATAAGGTATGGTATTAAGTGAATTACTGAAAGCAATACAACCGATACAGATTATCGGAAGTACGGAGACGGAGATAACGGGGGTAAACATCGACTCCCGCTTGGTACAAGCCGGACATCTGTTTATGGCTATGCGCGGTACCCAAACTGACGGACATGTCTATATCCCCGCAGCCATAGAGAAAGGTGCTGTCGCCGTGCTCTGCGAAGATGTACCCGAAGCTAAACAGGAGGGCATCACCTACATTCAGGTGAAAGACAGCGAAGACGCTGTAGGCAAAGTAGCCACTACATTCTACGACGATCCTACTTCCAAGATGGAACTGGTAGGCGTAACCGGAACGAATGGGAAAACGACCATCGCCACCTTATTATATAATACATTCCGTTATTTCGGTTATAAGGTAGGACTGATTTCTACTGTTTGCAACTACATAGACGATCAGCCCATACCCACTGAGCATACGACCCCCGACCCCATCACTCTGAACCAGTTATTAGGACAGATGGCAGACTCCGGGTGCAAGTATGTCTTCATGGAAGTGAGTTCGCACTCTATCGACCAGAAACGTATCAGCGGGCTCCGTTTTGCAGGTGGTATTTTCACCAACCTGACGCGCGACCATCTGGACTATCACAAGACAGTGGAGAATTATCTCAAAGCTAAGAAGAAATTCTTCGACGACATGCCGAAGAACGCCTTCAGTCTGACCAACCTGGATGATAAGAACGGGCTTGTAATGACGCAAAACACGCGTTCAAAGGTATATACCTACTCATTGCGCAGCCTCAGCGATTTCAAAGGCAAGATATTGGAGTCTCATTTCGAAGGTATGTTACTCGACTTCAATAACCACGAACTGGCCGTGCATTTCATCGGTCGTTTTAATGCTTCAAACCTGTTGGCGGTATTTGGTGCAGCTGTACTGCTCGGCAAAAAAGAGGAAGATGTATTGGTTGCCCTCAGCACTTTGCAGCCGGTAGCCGGGCGCTTTGATGCAGTACGTTCTCCCAAAGGCATCACCGCCATTGTAGATTATGCACACACTCCGGATGCCCTCATCAACGTATTGAACGCCATTCACGGAGTACTTGAAGGTAAAGGCAAGGTGATCACCGTAGTAGGTGCAGGCGGTAACCGCGATAAAGGCAAACGCCCCATCATGGCCAAGGAAGCAGCCAAAGCCAGCGATCGCGTCATCATCACCTCGGACAACCCGCGTTTTGAAGAGCCCCAGGATATCATCAACGATATGCTTGCCGGATTAGACAAGGAGGACATGCAGAAAACCATCAGCATAGCCGACCGTCGCGAGGCCATCAAGACCGCTTGCCTACTGGCACAGCCGGGTGATGTAATTCTCGTTGCCGGAAAAGGCCATGAAAACTATCAGGAGATTAAGGGAGTGAAACATCATTTCGATGATAAAGAAGAGCTAAATAAAGTTTTTAACGGTTAGTGATAAATGATTAGCAACTGCATTATCACCATGCAAGACACTAATCACTTATCACCAATCACTAATCACTAAGAACATGTTGTATTATTTATTTCAATGGTTAGACAAGTATGACATTCCCGGTGCGGGTATGTTTGGATATACATCATTCCGGGCTTTGATGGCAATCATCCTTGCATTGCTCATTTCAAGCATCTGGGGAGATCGTTTTATCAACCTGCTGAAACGGAAACAGATTACGGAAACACAACGTGATGCCAGCATCGATCCGTTCGGGGTGAACAAGGTAGGTGTACCGAGCATGGGGGGCGTCATTATCATTGTAGCAATTCTCATTCCGTGTCTGCTACTGGGTAAGTTGAGTAATATCTATATGATATTGATGCTGATTACCACGGTATGGCTGGGGTCATTAGGATTTGCCGATGATTATATCAAGATTTTCAAGAAAGACAAAGAAGGCCTGCACGGAAAGTTCAAGATTATCGGACAGGTAGGTTTGGGATTAATCGTAGGACTTACTTTATACCTGAGTCCGCAAGCCGTCATCCGCGAAAACATTGAAGTGCAGAAACCCGGGCAGGAAGTGGAAGTTATTCATGCGGGACAAGACATTAAGTCGACGCAGACTACCATCCCCTTCTTCAAAAGCAATAACCTGGATTATGCTGATTTCGTAAGTTTCATGGGTAAACATGCGCAAACGGCAGGTTGGGTACTGTTTGTGATTATCACTATATTCGTAGTGACAGCCGTCAGCAATGGCGCCAATCTGAATGATGGAATGGACGGTATGGCGGCAGGGAACTCGGCTATTATAGGTTTGGCACTGGGAATTTTAGCTTATGTATCCAGCCACATCGAATATGCCGGTTATCTGAATATCATGTATATTCCCGGATCGGAAGAACTGGTAATCTTCATCTGCGCCTTCATTGGTGCCTTGATTGGTTTTCTGTGGTACAATGCGTATCCGGCACAGGTATTTGCCATCATCATACACAAAGAGTTGCTGATACCGATTCTTTGCGGTGTATTCCTGCTGGAAAACCTATCCGTCATTTTACAACGGTTCTATTACAAAGCCGGAAAACGGAAAGGAGTAAAACAAAGGCTGTTCAAACGAACACCTATCCACGACCACTTCCGTACCTCCATGAGCCTGATAGAACCGGGCTGTACAGTGAAGTTTACAACGCCGACCAAGTTGTTCCATGAGTCAAAAATCACGGTCCGTTTCTGGATTGTGACGATTGTACTGGCCGCGATAACGATTATTACATTAAAGATAAGATAACAGAGTTGCCAGTGACGAGCTACAAGCTACAAGTGCTCGCTACCGGTAACCAATAAGAAACAAACTTGTAGCAACTACCAACTCCAGCCACTGCTTGTAGCTCGTAGCTGGTAGCCCGTAACTAAAGAAAACATGAGTAGAATTGTAGTATTAGGAGCCGGAGAGAGTGGTGCAGGTGCTGCCGTACTCGCCAAAGTGAAGGGATTCGACACATTCGTATCCGACATGTCCGCCATTAAAAGCAAATATAAAGAAATGCTGGACAGGTACGACATCTCCTGGGAAGAAGGACAGCATACAGAAGAGCTGATTTTAAATGCCGAAGAAGTGGTGAAAAGCCCCGGCATCCCCAATGATGCTCCGATTATATTGAAACTGAAAAAGCAAGGTACGCCTGTCATCTCTGAGATAGAGTTTGCAGGGCGCTATACCAATGCAAAAATGATATGTATTACCGGTTCAAACGGTAAGACCACTACCACCTCACTCATTTATCACATTTTCAAGAGTGCAGGTCTGAATGTAGGATTGGCAGGCAACATTGGCAAGAGCCTTGCTTTGCAGGTGGCCACGGATCAACATGATTACTACGTGATTGAGCTCAGTTCTTTCCAGTTGGATAACATGTATAAGTTCCGCGCCAACATTGCCGTGCTGATGAATATTACGCCCGACCACCTGGACCGCTACAACCACTGCATGCAGAACTATGTGGACGCAAAGTTCCGTATCACGCAGAACCAGACACCGGAAGATGCCTTCATCTTCTGGAATGACGACCCCATCATCAAACGCGAACTGGACAAACACGGGTTATGCGCCCACCTTTATCCATTCTCCGCAATGAAAGAAGATGGAGCCATAGCCTACGTAGAAGACGGTGAAGTGGAAATCAACGAACCCATCGCCTTCAACATGGAGCAGGAGAAATTGGCTTTACAAGGCACACACAACTTATACAATTCTCTCGCCGCAGGCATCTCTGCCAATCTTGCCGGAATAGAGAAAGAATATATTCGCCGTGCTTTGTCCGACTTCAAAGGCGTAGAACACCGCCTTGAAAAAGTAGCCACTGTGCGCGGTGTAGAGTTTATCAACGACTCTAAAGCTACCAACGTAAATTCCTGCTGGTATGCTTTGCAGAGCATGAAAACGAAAACGGTCCTGATACTAGGCGGAAAAGATAAAGGCAACGACTATACAGAAATTGAAGACCTGGTGCGCGAAAAATGCTCTGCCCTGGTTTACCTGGGATTGCATAACGAAAAGTTGCACGATTTCTTCGATCGCATGGGATTGCCCGTTGCCGATGTGCAAACCGGTATGAAAGATGCCGTAGATGCCGCTTTCCGTTTAGCGAAAAAAGGCGAAACGGTATTGCTGAGTCCTTGTTGTGCAAGCTTCGACCTCTTCAACAGTTATGAAGATCGCGGAGACCAGTTCAAGGAATACGTAAGAGCATTATGACCGCGCCCGGGATAAAAAGACGGTCGCACATCGTGAGAAAAGCAAGCGTATATGAGCGCTTTCATTCCTTAATTATTAACTATTAATTTGCGAAGCATTGGACTTACTCAGAAGCATATTCAAAGGTGACAAGGTAATCTGGATCATATTCCTTTTCCTTTGCCTCATTTCTATCGTAGAAGTGTTCAGCGCCGCGTCTACACTGACGTACAAGAGCGGTGACCACTGGGGGCCTATTACACAGCACAGCATCATCCTAATGGTGGGCGCTGTAGTAGTGGTGTTTATGCACAATATTCCTTATAAGTGGTTTCAGGTGTTCCCTGTGTTCCTGCTGCCTTTGTCCGTAGTATTACTGGGTCTTGTTATGATGATGGAACGCATCAATGGTGCTGCACGCTGGATGACCTTCATGGGTATCCAGTTCCAGCCTTCGGAGGTGGCAAAAATGGCCGTGATCATCGTCACTGCCTTTATCCTCTCCAAGGGACAGGATGAAGACGGGGCCAGTCCGAAAGCCTTCAAGCGTATCATGATTATCACAGGTGTTGTCTGCCTGCTGATTGCACCGGAGAACCTTTCGACGGCGGCTTTGCTTTTCGGAGTGGTTTTTCTGATGATGTTCATCGGACGGGTGGCAATGAAGAAACTGTTGATACTGGCCGGTGCTCTGGCAGGAGTAGCAATCATAGGTGTAGCATTCCTGGTACTGACCAAGAATAGCGATTTACCGTTCCTGCACCGTTTTGACACATGGCGTGCCCGTATAGAGAAATTCACGGATGACACAGAAGTGCCTGCCGCCAAATTCGATATTGACAAAGATGCCCAGATAGCCCACGCCCGTATCGCTGTAGCCACAAGCAACGTTGTAGGTAGAGGACCGGGTAACTCAGTACAGCGCGACTTCCTGAGCCAGGCATTCTCTGACTTTATCTTTGCCATTATTGTGGAAGAATTGGGATTGATAGGCGGGGCTTTCGTCGTATTCCTCTACGTCTGCCTGCTGATACGAGTCGGGCGTATAGCGAAGAAGTGCGACCGAACGTTTCCGGCCTTCCTCATCATAGGAATTGCGCTGTTGCTTGTATCGCAAGCCGTATTTAACATGATGGTAGCAGTAGGATTGGCACCGGTCACCGGGCAACCGCTGCCGCTTATCAGTAAAGGTGGTACCTCCACACTTATCAACTGCGCCTATATCGGCATGATATTGAGTGTGAGTCGCTATACTGCCAAATTGGAAGAGATTAAAGAACATGACGCACAGATACCTATGCAAGTGGAAGCTGCTGTTGAAGAAGGAAATAGCGAGATACAAACAGCGGCCGAACCAACAGCAAAGGTGCTGAACAGTGATGCAGAATTCGAGTAGGAGACAACGGAGTGACAACTCCTTTAACTCCTGCAATAAAATTAAGTATGAAAGATATGAATAAAAGTCATAACGGAGAGGCTCCCCGCATTATCATAAGCGGTGGCGGTACAGGGGGACATATATTCCCCGCAGTATCCATTGCCAATGCCATCAAGGAACTACGCCCCGATGCAGAAATCCTCTTTGTAGGTGCAGAAGGACGGATGGAAATGCAACGTGTGCCCGATGCAGGATACAAAATCATCGGTCTACCCGTGGCAGGCTTCGACCGTAAACGTTTATGGAAAAACTTTGCAGTGATTATAAAGTTACTCCGCAGCCAGTTGAAGGCACGCCGCATACTGAAAGAGTTTCATCCTCAGGTAGCGGTAGGTGTAGGTGGTTATGCCAGTGGCCCTACGTTAAAAGTAGCAGGTATGATGGGAGTGCCTACTTTGATACAGGAACAGAACTCTTATGCAGGCGTAACAAACAAGCTGCTGGCACAAAAGGCCTGCAAGATTTGTGTAGCGTATGATGGAATGGAAAAGTTCTTTCCTGCGGATAAGATTATTATGACAGGAAATCCGGTTCGACAGAATCTGTTAGCAAATAAGCAGAGTCGCGAAGCTGCCGTGACCTCTTTCGGTTTCAATCCGGAGAAGAAAACAATATTGATACTGGGTGGCAGTCTTGGAGCGCGTACTATAAACCAGACTCTGATTGCCGCACTGGATGCAATCAAAGCATACGGTGACATTCAGTTCATCTGGCAGACCGGAAAGATATACATTCAGCAAGTGAAAGATGCCATCACTACCACCACCGGAGAAGCGGTACGTAATCCACGCATTTCAGCTATCCCGAACCTCTATGTGACGGACTTCATTAAAGATATGGCAAGCGCGTATGCGGCTGCCGATCTGGTCATTTCGCGTGCAGGAGCAGGATCTATCTCTGAGTTCTGCCTGCTGAATAAACCGGTTATTCTGGTACCCTCACCCAATGTGGCAGAAGATCACCAGACTAAAAATGCACTGGCCCTCGTAGATAAGGAAGCCGCCATTTACGTGAAGGATGCAGATGCAATGAAGCATCTTATTCCGGTAGCACTCGAAACGGTTGCCGATGCACAAAAACTAAAAACGTTGAGCGAGAACATTGCCAAGTTGGCACTGCCGGACTCAGCAACTATAATTGCAAAAGAAGTATTGAAACTGATAGACAAACTATAGTATCTCAATGAATAAACAGCAGTATCCCAATTCCCCTCCTCCTGGGAGGAGGGGTGCCTGAAAGGCGGGGTGGTAGGTGAAAAACATATTCCTTATTTTAAAGAGCCCCTGCCATTAAGAAAATGAATATAGAAAACATCAAATCCGTATATTTCGTCGGTGCCGGCGGCATCGGTATGAGTGCCCTGATACGTTATTTCTTATCAAAGGGCAAACTTGTAGCTGGTTACGACCGCACTCCGAGCGAACTGACCGAACACCTTATCGCAGAAGGTGCACAGATACATTATGAAGAAAATGTAAGCCTGATCCCCGAAGATTGCAAGGACAAGGAAACAACTTTAGTCGTATACACCCCGGCCGTTCCGCAAGATCATGCCGAGTTAGTGTACTTCCGCAATAACGGTTTCGAAATACAAAAACGCGCCCAGGTTCTGGGAACAATCACCCACAGCAGCAAAGGTCTGTGCGTAGCCGGAACGCATGGTAAAACCACTACCAGCACAATGGTCGCACATTTGCTTTATCAGTCACATGTAGGCTGCACCGCATTCCTCGGAGGCATCTCCAAGAATTATGGAACTAACCTACTACTGTCTCAGTCCAGTCCGTACACAGTGATCGAAGCAGATGAGTTCGACCGTTCTTTCCATTGGTTATCACCGTACATGAGTGTCATTACAGCTACTGACCCCGATCATCTGGATATCTACGGTACGGAAGAAGCCTATCTGGAAAGCTTCCGTCATTATACAACCCTGATTCAACCGGGCGGCGCATTGATCATTCACAAAGACATTGCTTTGAAGCCTGATGTACAATCCGGCGTAAAAGTTTATACCTATGCTCGCACCGAAGGTGATTTCCATGCTGAAAATATCCGCATCGGGAACGGTGAGATATTTATCGACTTCGTGGCACCTGATACACGTATCAATGATATCCAATTAGGTGTTCCCGTCAGCATCAATATAGAGAATGGTGTGGCAGCCATGGCGCTCGCCCACCTCAACGGTGCTACGGATGAGGAAATTAAACGCGGCATGGCAAGTTTCCGCGGAGTAGACCGCCGTTTCGACTTCAAAATCAAGAATGACAAAGTGGTATTTCTGAGCGACTACGCCCATCATCCTGCCGAAATCGCACAAAGCGTAAAGTCTATCCGCGATCTATATCAGGACAAGAAAATAACAGCTATCTTTCAGCCGCATCTTTACACACGTACCCGTGACTTCTACAAGGAATTTGCCGACAGCTTGTCCCTGCTCGATGGAGTGATCCTCGTAGATATCTATCCGGCACGTGAACAACCGATTCCCGGTGTCACCAGCCAGCTGATATATGACAACCTGCGTCCGGGCATTGAAAAATATATGTGCAGGAAAGAAGACATACTGAACCTGCTATCGCAGAAAAAGATCGAGGTTCTGATTACTTTAGGTGCAGGAGACATAGATAACTACGTCCCTGCCATTGCAAAACAATTGGCAGAGTAGCTGACAGTTGAGAAATCATAAATCATAATTGATAAATCATACATGCTGAAAAGAATTCTATTGTCTATCGTCCTGCTGCTCGTCATCGCCTATCTGGTGGTAGCTATCACGGCTTTCAACCGGAAGCCTGCCGGACAGGTGTGTCGTGACATGGAATTGGTTATCAAAGATACAGTTTATGCCGGCTTCATCACCAAGAAAGAAGTTTCGGGTATGCTGGAAAAGAAAGGTATTTATCCCGTTGGCAAACCTATGGATCGCATTCGTAGCAAAACATTGGAACGGGAACTCGCCAAACATCCGCTGATCGACGAAGTGGAGTGCTATAAGACTCCCAGTGGAATACTCTGTGTGGAAGTCAGCCAGCGCATCCCCATCCTGCGAGTGATGAGTGCAAACGGTGAAAACTACTATCTGGACAACAAAGGCACCGTGATGCCACCCGACGCAAAATGCGTTGCTCACCTTGCCATAGTGACCGGAAGAGTAGAAAAGTCGTTTGCCATGAGGGATTTATATAAGTTTGGTGTATTTTTGCAGAATAATAAGTTCTGGGACGCACAGATCGAACAGATACACGTGCTGTCGGACAAGAATGTGGAATTAGTGCCCCGTGTGGGCGACCACATCATCTATCTCGGTAAGCTGGACGGCTTTGAGCGCAAGCTCGAACGGGTGAAAGCTTTCTACGAAAGAGGTTTAAATCAGGTAGGATGGAACAAATATTCCCGTATTAACGTTGAATTTAGTAATCAGATTATCTGTACGAAACGAGAGAATTAAAATATAAACAATAGAAATATATCTATGGCAACAACAGAATTTATCGCCGCTATCGAGTTGAGTTCTTCCAAGATTTCCGGTATCGCCGGCAAGAAGAACAGCGACGGAAGCATACAAGTGCTGGCCTACGCGCGTGAGGATGCCTCTTCTTTTATCCACAAAGGAGTCATCTACAACATTGATAAGACCGCACAGGCTCTGACTTCCATCATCAACAAGCTGGAAAGCCAGTTGAACAACTCCATTGCCAAAGTATATGTAGGCATCGGCGGACAGTCATTGCGCACGGTAAAGAATGCGGTAAGCCGTGTGCTGGAAGAGGAAGGGATTATTTCGCAAGAGTTGGTAGATGCAATCAGCGATGAAAACCTCGAAGTTCCCCTGATGGACATGAGCGTGCTGGATGTAGCCCCGCAGGAATATAAGATAGACAACAATCTTCAGGCCGATCCGGTGGGTGTGGCAGGCAAACGTATCACAGGAAACTTCCTGAATATCGTGGCACGTGCTTCCCTCAAGAAGAATCTGGAACACAGCTTCGAGCAGGCCAAAGTAGAAATTGCCGACTTGCTCATCGCCCCGATAGCCCTGGCCAATGCCGTGCTGACGGAAAGCGAAATGCGTTCGGGATGTGCCTTGGTAGACTTCGGGGCAGATACGACTACCGTATCAGTATATAAAAATAACATTCTCCGCTTCCTTAGCGTACTGCCGCTGGGTGGAAACAATATCACCCGTGACATTACCGCCCTGCAAATGGAAGAGGCCGAAGCCGAGCAACTGAAGCTGAAATACGGAGATATGCTTTACGAGGAAGAAGAGACTGAAACACCAGCAGTCTGCACACTGGAGGACGGTCGTAGCATCGAGTTGAACGTGTTGAACGACATCATCGACGCCCGTGCCGAAGAAATCCTTGCCAATGTATGGAACCAGTTGCAGCTCTCCGGTTATGAGGATAAGCTATTCTCCGGAGTCGTATTCACCGGAGGCGGAGCAAACCTGAAGAATATCGAGGAAGCTTTCCGCAAACAAAGCAAAATAGAGAAAGTAAAGACGATGCGCTTCGTGCATGACACCGTTCACGGATTCAGTGACGTACTGGCCAAGGATGGTATGCAGAATACCTTGCTCGGCCTTCTTGCCGCAGGCAACGAAAACTGCTGCCTGCAGGAGGTGAAACCGGCACAACCAGCCGGCAACCCTGCGTCCACCCCCGCTGACATGTTCGGTAACGACGAAGCCCTGAAAGAACAGGAAGCCGCAGCCCGTGCCGCCAAAGCGCAACGCGAGAAAGAGGAAAAGGAGCGCAGGGAGAAAGAACGCAAAGAGCGGGAGAAGAAAGAAAAGGAGAAGAAAAAGAAAGGTCCCAGCTGGTTTGAAAAGACCTTCAACAAAATCTCCAATGAGATATTCTCGGACGATGATATGAAATAATTAAAAACTCTATAATCATGGATGATATAGCACAATTCGATTTTCCGACCGATTCACCGAAAATCATCAAAGTTATCGGTGTGGGTGGCGGTGGCGGCAATGCCGTAAACCACATGTACCGGGAAGGCATACATGACGTGACGTTCGTTCTTTGCAATACGGACAATCAGGCACTGGCGGAATCACCCGTTCCGGTGAAACTGCAACTGGGCCGTAGCATCACCCAAGGGCTTGGAGCCGGCAACCGTCCCGAACGGGCACGCGACGCCGCCGAAGAAA
>OMEI01001068.1_pt1 | contig 11348 bp, 9 predicted proteins | sample 1645381 | NCBI WGS metagenome assembly OMEI01 (sample SAMEA103958119, study PRJEB25191) | human gut metagenome | biome: human-associated habitat [ENVO:00009003]; feature: intestine environment [ENVO:2100002]; material: feces | place: Germany | collected 2013/2015 | reverse complement strand
CTGAGCGCAATGTGCCCCACCGGTTTCGCCACGTCCGGATTCAGCAGGCATTGCCACCGGAAACTGCGTGCCGTCTCCTCCACCGTTCCCAGCAGCACGCCTTCCGAGGCGATGATTTTTGCGTCGTCCTTCTGCGTCACGTAGCGTATGCAGCCGCTGAACGAGCGGCCTTTCCTGATCTTCCCTATCATGAGGCTATCCTCCTTTCGGCCTGTAATCATCCATGATCCGCTTCAGCTTTCCCAGCAGCCCCTCTATCAGCAGCCTTGTCCTGTAAAAGCCGGTCTGGTGCGAGAGCTTTGTCAGCTGGTTCAGGTTGTTCGCCATTCCCGCCAGGCTGCGCAGCAGCGCATTCTCTTCAGGCGTATGCCTTGCCGTAACGGTGGCCGCCAGTGCCGCCTCCCTGATATAGACCGCCAGACTCCGGCCGGACTTCCCTGCCCTGAACCTGAGAGCCTCGTAGCTGACGGGGGAGAACTTCACCGTCACGCCTCTGGTCAATTTACGCGTCCTGCCCAGTGCCGGACGGCCACATTTTTTCTTCATCCCATTCACATCGTTTGTCATATGTTTTTTCTTTTTCGTCCGTACTTCTTTCATTCCAAAATCTGCGACCGGCGGGAGCGGATTTGCCCTCCCTGCAACCGCCGGGAGCGGGGAGCAAGGGTTTTCGGGAATCCGGAAACATACCCTTGCTCCCCCCACAGAAAAATCCCCCCGCATTTTCCACATTGAAGCGGGTATACAGGGAACAGTGCATACATCGGGTATACTCCACGCCCGGTAACAGGCTGTCAGATTTTTCTCCACTGCTCGATGTCCCCACGGTAGGCGGCAAGATGCTCCCTGGCAAGGTTCTCCAGCAGTCCGGAAACGCTCATGCCACGCCCGCCGAGCCTGCGGACGACGGCGTCCAGTTCGTCCCTCACATCCTCACTGACGAACACCGTCTTGCGGTTCCTGATCTTCGGGACGGTGAGGTACGTTTCCCGGTACTCCTCCAGCGAGGCCCTGCGTTGCCTGCCGCTCGTTCTTCTTCTCACGGGGTCTTCCGGTTCCGGCGGGGTGTCCTTTCTTCTCGCCTCCCCGGATACCTCCTCCGCAACGAGCCCGGATGGAATCATCGATTCCGTCACGGAAGCATCCGTACCGGCGGATTCCCCCGGACCGGGTTCCATCATGAGTCTTTCCCACCACTCGTCGTGGCCGGCTCCGGGACTACGGCCGTTCTTTCTGTCTGCGGTTTCGGATACCGCCATTTTCTTCCCTTTCGTTTTTTCAGTCGGTTCACTTTTCATTGTACATGGATTTTAGATGGTTGATACTGTGGGCACGGTCTACCCGTTTGCCCGATTGTCGGAAGCAAATAAAACGATAATAACAAGTGCTGTGAAACGGACGGGTCCGATTGGCGGGGTTTGCCGTGTTATTCATATTGTTGGATCAGTCTGACGGTGATGACTTCACAAATATACGCACCGGAAATTTCCCACTCTTCGGGAACGGATCTGAACGTCTGTTTACTAAAAGCAAATGAATATTAAAATCCGATTTCCATGACATCTGATGACATATAATGACATCTGATGAAGGGGCGGAACCATATCCGGGAACAATCATTTACTTTGCAGATGAAACAAGTACGCATATGGTGTCAAAGGTAGTCATCCTGTCTTGAAATTCAGGATGTTCCGCCGGGATTCACTAAATTGCGGCACGGAATCCGGATCCGAAAAGAGAATGAAACAGATGTCAAACCTGAAATTGCATTGATTATGGAAATAGTGAACATTGAGGCAAGGACCTTCGAGGCGATGCTCTCGGCCTTCCGGACGTTTGCGGACCGGCTGGACACCCTCTGCCGGCTGTACGGCGACATGGAGGAGAAGAAATGGCTGGACAACCAGGAGGTGTGCCTGCTGCTGAAGGTCAGCCCGAGAACCCTGCAGACCCTCCGTGACAACGGCACGCTGGCATACACACAGATCTGCCACAAGACATATTACAAGCCCGGGGACGTGGAAAGTATCATCCGGATAGTGGAGGAGCGCCGCAAGCGGGCTGAAAGTATGGGAAGGTCGATCTGAAAGGCCATGAAAAACGAATGTCGAACAAAAAAAAGATCAAGTCATGATGAATACCGATAACCGTCTGCTCACCCGTGAGAGCAGCGAGCATATAAGAGAGTTCTTCTCCACCGTCGAACGTCTCTCCGTTTCCATGGAGCGTCTCTTTGCCGGCAGGTCACCGGCGATGGCGGGCGAGAACTTCTATACGGACCGCGAACTGGCTGAAAAGCTGAAAGTGAGCCGCCGCAGCCTGCAACAGTACCGTGACAGCGGCCTGCTTGCCTTCACCCGGCTGGGCGGCAAGATATTGTACCGTTCTTCCGATATCGAGAAGCTGCTTGACAGCTGCTACCGGGAGGCGAGAACCAGGCCGGAGGAACTTTAGGAAAGTTCCGTATGGGATCATGAATGAAGGAGGTGTGTCACACCTTCTTTATTCATGCACAAAGCCCTGACTTTCACAAACAAAGGCTTGTTATTACCTAAGATTTCGTATCTTTAAGAATAAAGATTCATACAGAATCACAGGCTCAGGAAATACAGGCGGAAAGCAAAAGAGTCATTATGTTCCGAAGAAGGATTAAAACACTGAGGACAAAGATGCATAAATCTATAATATGAACTACAAACTGTGTGGAAAAGAAATCTACCGCAAGGATTTTTGTGATATATTTGGAAAAATGTACCAATGCCTATAGATAATATTTATAGAAAGATGGATAATTTCTATAAAAAAGTTGTCTAAAAACACATATTTCACAACAGGTGTTTTTAGACAAATCTTTGTTGTTAATTAACCTAAATCAGCTATATACACAGTCAGTATTTTATATTGTCAGAATCAATTTATTCTGTCCAAGCATGACGATATCCTTGTATTTTATTCCAATAACCACGAGTAAAATCAGGAACAGCTACAGGAACATTTCCGTTTTCTATTGAAATCCGGGTAAGCTCAGCCATGCAGCACCATTCTGCCAAATCATATACGTCCATATCCAACGGTAATCCATTACGCAGGCAATATACCAGACGGTAATCCATTATATAATCCATTCCACCGTGCCCGCCTACCTTCTTGGCAGCTTCTTCCAATTCCTGATGGATAGGATGTTTATATTTTCTCATCAAGGATTCTTTCACCGTATTGGAAACAGCCGTATGCATATTGAGATTCTCATGGTCAGGCATATCAACGGTCCGGATTTGGTCGGGGCGGAAGCAGTACTCCTCAATGGGATATTTGTTGGCATATCCATTGGTACCTGTCAATTGATACATGCGGCTGTAAGGGCGTGGATTCATTACATCATGTTGAATATGAATCGTTTTTCCCTTTTCGGTACGGATAAAGGTCATGGTATGGTCACCGTTTTGGAAATCCGGTGCGCTTTCTTTCTGGTATTGTTTTACTAATTTCGGACCGGTTACAGCTTTGGTATCCATTGCCACCAACGTTTTCATACGGTCACCACGGTGAATGTCAAGTAACTGACAGGCCGGTCCCATGCCATGGGTGGCATAAATATCACCACGGAAAGCACGGTTATAGTCCAACCGCCAGTTGTTCCAATAGTAAGGCCAAAACTCTTCCAAATTGTGGATATAAGCGCCTTCAACATGCAGAATTTCACCAAACAAGCCTTGTTGTGCCATATTCAATGTGGTCAATTCAAAAAAGTCATATACGCAATTCTCTAATTGCATACAATGCTTACGTGTCTTTTCGGATGTATTTATCAGTGCCCATATTTCGTTCAGTGTCATGGCTGCAGGAACTTCAATGGCTACATGTTTGCCATGTTCCATGGCGTAGACACCCATTTCGGCATGATGTTTCCAGTCCGTTACAACATAAACAAGGTCAATGTCGTCACGGTTGCATAATTGTTTCCAAGCATCTTCCGCACCTGAGTAAGTCGCAGCTTCCGGCATACCGGAACTGACCAGCGTCTTTTGTGCCTTTTCCACCAGTTCAGGACGCAAATCGCACAACGCTTTGATTTGTACACCCGGGATGTGGGTCCAACGCTCCACGGCACTGATGCCACGCATGCCCACCCCAATAAAACCTACACGGACCGTGTCAATTTTAGGTGCTGTCAGTCCAACCGCATCCTGTTGCCCGGCAGGACGTTCGGGTACGGCTATCTGAATGGGTTCATAAGGCTGTTCACAAGTTTTAGGGACTGACGTACAACCAGTAAAGCATAATAAAGCCGTCGCTATTGAAAATAATGTTTTACGCATACTCATGTATTATGTTAGTATTTTAATATTTAAGGAAGAGATGAGATGGACAGCGCAGCCGTTTCCACCCCATCAAATCTTCCCGATTCTTCAATTATTTGTTCAGGAAATTATTCTTGTAAGAAATACGCTGTAATAGTCCATACTTTTTTACTTCCATCGGCAGCGGTGATTTCATATTTGTTGGGTTTGCTCCAGTCCCCCGGTTTACCCAGTACGGCTGCTCCATCTATGGGTTGAATCATGGCTGCTGTAGAAATATTAAGTGAAACCACTACATTTGACATCGTGAATTTAGGTCTTTCTTCAGCCGGGAAATTGCTGGGAAGCTTGCATTCAAAAGAACTTGTTCCTGTTTCTGCATCCGCCTGAAAATTATCATAACTCAAGGCCGATTGCAGAACTTGTTGTTCACCACTGCCGGGAATGGTTTGAGAACCATAATAACGATGATAAACACCGGCTATGCCGATGATATCTTTGCCTTTATATGTATCCAGATCTTCGAGATTGCTATCCAGGCAAGATGTTGTAAATACAGTCAAAAGCAAGATTGTAATAATATTAAATATTTTTTTCATATTCATTGTCTATAAATTAATGGATTACCAGCCTTTATTTTGTACATGATCCAAACCATAAGCCTCACGGGTATTCAGAAAACTTTGGTTAATTGGCAAAAGATAGCGTTTTTCTGTAAATTTACGCTGGGCGCTATTGTTCAGGGTCATTTGACCAACCAGCAACTTGCTCCGGTCCCGGCTGATGGACATTTTGTATACCGGCCGGTCAAGGTCATAAATGATATCTCCGGCATCACGACCATGATTGGCATAACCGCCATATTTCCCCCAACGCAGATAACTGTAATAAATGTCACCGCCCTCATTAGTCAGCTCACAGTTTCGTTCACGAATATAATCCGTCCACGCTTCTTCTTCTGTAGCGGCAGTAGACTCGCTCAATCCGCCATGTATGGTACGTGTCATGTTCAATGCTTTCACCGCATTGGGCACATCATGTTTCAGCAGATAGGCTTCAGCAAGGTTCATATAGGCCTCTCCCAATCGAACGATATTGAAATGCAATGCCACCTGGCAATTATGGTAAGCTCTGGGTGTAGGGTTTTCAATGTTGCCTTTACGCCAATAATAACCGGTAGTGGTATTGTACCAGCCTCCATCTTCCTTGTCACGGACACCTGCTGAGAGGTTTCCACCCAAATTGAGCTCAACAGTCTCACCAATCCAGGAGCATTTGTCATAAACTATGGCAGTATAGAAACGGCGGTCACGCCCGCTGTACATCAGTTCGCTCAAATCCCGGTCAGCCCCCTTGTTTAACTGATGGTAACGGGTAAAAGTGGGATAGCTTTTGTTAAGCTGCTTTAAATCTTGTGGCGTAGGAATACGGCGCGCATCACCATTTACTTGCTTGTATGCATCTACCTGACCTGCTTCGGTAATACTGGAAGGGTCAAGTACGGTTACGTTATTTTTATATTGGGAAGTTTCATACCAAGGCATTGCCTTACCGGTTTCCTCATCGGTCACAAGAAACTGGTCAACCAGGTCTTGTGTGGGAAAGTAAATGGCCCACCCTTCGAATGTCTGCCCATTTGCCTGTTTTAATGCTACCGGCGATTGGGAATTGATCACGTTATCGGTGGAAACATTCGGATAAGTACGCATCAGTTCTTCAAAACTGGAGACATACGTATTTTCTTTTTCACGGTAATATCCCCAGAGAATTTCCGGATTATATAAATCCGTTTCGTTGAAAAGACCGTTTGAATTGCTTAACTCAACCCCACTATTGCTGATCACATCATTGGCAGCTGTAATAGCCACGTCCAGATAAGAGGCATCACCGGTATAGGCATAGGCTTGCAGGGCGGCTCGGCTCAGTAAAACTCCCGCCGCCCAACGTGTTGGCAAACCAGAAGCATTCTCGATCGGCAGGTCGTTTGCCGCAATTTGCAAATCTTCTATGATTAACTTGTAGCTTTCCGATACATCCTCGGTCATCGGAATATTGACAGCCTCAGGATTCTCAACTGTAAAGACTTCTTTTACAGGAACAAAACGTCCCATCTTACGTGCCTGGTCAAAGAAAATCATACCACGCATCAAGTTTCCATGTGCCTTTAGCTCTATCTTTTCTGTTTCGTTTAAGGTAGAGCTGTTTTGCACATTGGTAATAATCATATTGACTTTACGCAACAAGCCAAAACGGTTGACTCCCCAATCATTGCCTGTGCTCAATCCCAATTCTGTGGCTACGTTGTCAATACCCTCGCCAACCTGTGAGCAGAGCACACCGTTGGGAGTTCTTGCTTCCCAGGAAATGCTGGATCCACTGCCGGCATATCCGCTATTAATTACTGCATCATAGGTGGAGTTGATAAAACCTTCCACGGTGGCTTTGCTGCCCCATACGGTCTCATCATCAAAACTTGTTGTCGGGCGTGTATCCAGCGTGTCGATGCAAGAGTTCAGTATCATAAGGCTGATACCCAATATTCCATATTTATATATATTTCTCATCATACAATTATTTAAAATCCTAAATTTAAAGTCAATGCTATGGTTCTTTCAACCGGATAACCGTAATAGTTGGTATCGGACGGTTCCGGATCCATTCCATATTTGGTCGCTTGCGAAATGGTAAAAATATTCTGACCGGATATGCCCATCTTACAACGGGTCAGCCAAGAGACATTTTTCAGCAGGCTGTATTTAAAATCATAGCCGAACTGAAAGTCCTTCATACGCAGGTAAGCACCGTTAATCAGCCAAAAGTCACTGCTTGCGTAGTTGTTATTCTGATTCAAAGCTGTATTTGCCATCAGACGCGGGTATTGTGCGTCACGGTTATCCGGAGTCCAAAAGTCTGTTTGATAATCGTAAGCCACTGGCATGCCGTAGGTCTGGCCGGTCTGCATACCCAAACTACCTGCAACATACATATTAAATTTGGTAGATCCTTGGAACAGGGCACTCAGATAAAAGCCCTTATAACTCATATTTAAATTGATGCCGAATTGTCCACGCGGCTTGCCTGATTTTCCCAAACGGCGTTTGTCCGCATCAGTAATCTGACCGTCGCCATTCGTATCCTGATACTTTATATCGCCAGCTGTAAGATAACCAGAATTCAAGGCACCGGTAAAACCTACCGAATTGTAAACGTCCTCAGCACTTACGTAATATCCTAAGTTATGATACAGCAGACCGTAATATCCTTTATTCTGCTGAGTCCGTTGATATGGATTCATCACGGATGACTCACCTTCACTTTCATCCAGGGCCATCAGTTCATCAAAGTAGGTGAGATTGGCTGACACATCGTACTTAAAGTCACCGATATCATCTCTCCAGCCCAGTTGAAGTTCAAATCCGGCACGACGGTGTTCACTATCCGATTTTACCCTGGGCAGCCCTACGCCCAAGGCGGTATTGAGATAACTGTCACCACGCGGAGCCACCAAATAGCCCTTTGTCGAGTAGTAAAAATAATCAAATGAGCCATAAAGGCGGTTGTTCAAGGAAGCAAAGTCAAAACCGAAGTCCATCTGTCTGGTGGTATACCATGTCAAGTCCGGAGAAGCCAAGTTTCCTTCTGTAAATCCGGGAGTATATTTTCCGTTAACAACATAGGCATAAGGATTATAACTATAGGTGGTCATATATTGGAAACGGCCCGCAGACTCATCCAGACCGGTTTCACCATAAGAGAGGCGGAGCTTCAATGAGTTCAGGATATTTTTTTCTACCAGTGGTTGCATGAAGCCTTCCTCCGTCACCACCCATCCTAACGATCCGCTGAAAAAAGCGCCCCAGCGGTTGCCGGGTGCAAACCTGTCAGAACCATCATAACGTATGCTTCCTTCCGCGTAATATTTATTGGCATAATTATATTTCACCTGCCCGATCCAAGCAGCGCGTCCCAGTTCGACTTCACTACCGCCATTGGTTTGGGAATTGGCATCACCAACCTCAATCTGATCTATGTCAAATGTATAGTTGGTACGCTTCCCCCAATAACTGTCACCCCATTCATAGTATTGCTCAAAACCTGCCAAAGCCGACAATGAATGTTTGCCGAACAGATTGGCATACTCTATAAATGCCTGATTGGTGAATGAATAGCCTGACCCGTTAGTCACACTAAGTTGGGGTTTGTTGGCATAAGTGGCTTCTTGTGAATCCCAATCATATTGGGCGGCATCTTTACGCCAACTTTTATTCTTGGAACCGTAATAGCGATAATTGCTGGCTGCACGTACCTTCAGACCTTCCACCCAAGGCACTTCCCAGACCACTTCGCCACGACCGTTGATCACATTGTCAACATTACGGTTATAACCAGCATCCTTGGCTGTTTCCGCCACCGGATTATCAGTCAGGTTATAGGGAAGTCCATACTTGTTGACACCCGGATAAGTGGAGGGCCGGTCGTTTATGTGTGAGAAAACCGCATAATAATTGCTCGCCGTGGAGGTATTGGGATGGGTGGTCTTTTGCCAATAACCGTCAATGGTTGCATTAATGCGCAGACCGATGGACTCAATGAACGAAGACTGTGCCAAACGGAAATTCGTGCGTTTCATCCAGTGGTTGTCGTTTTTATAAAGCGAATTCTGGTCGATATGTCCCAAAGAAACATAATACTGGTTGTTTTGTGATCCTCCGGTTACACGTATCGAATGCTTACTTTGTGGAGCCCAGTCATTCAACACTAATTTACGCCAGTCAGTATTGGCAAAGTTCAACGGATCGCTACCGGTGCGAAAAGCCTCCAACGCTTCTTCACTGTACATAGGTTCGGCACCATCATTGGCACGGGCAATGTTGGCATAGACAGCACGGTCATAAGACCCCATTTTTTCCGGCCAGATAGATGGCTGTGAAAAACTCATGTTGAAATCGTATTCAACAGTGGGCTTGCCTTCCTTTCCACGCTTGGTAGTCACCTGAATAATACCGTTGGTAGCCCGTGAACCGTAAACTGCCGTTGCCGAGGCGTCCTTCAATATTGACATTGCCTCAATATCATCCGGACTTAAATTTTGGAAGTCGGCAGCAGAGCGGATAACCCCGTCAATCACATAGATGGGAGCTCCTCCTCCACGGATACTGATGCTGGGAGTTGAATTGATACCACCTCCGCTGGCTTGCACAATCAAGCCGGGGGCACGCCCTGCCAGACCTTGTGCAATGTTGGTAACAGGAATATTTGCCATCTGGTCAGTCTTTACCGTTGATACAGAGGCAATCAAGTCACGTTTGGTAGTACTGCCATAACCTACAACTACCACTTCATCCAAAGTTTTGGAATCTTCTTTCAAAATGATTTTTAAAGGTTTTCCATTCCACACAACTTCCACATTTACATAACCTACATATGAGGCAACAATAATATCACCTTTTTTTACATTAGGAATACTAAAGTCACCATCCAGTCCGGTTATAGTTCCGTTGGTTGTACCTTTGACAACCAATGATGCACCAATAACGGTCTCACCGTTTTGATCCACCACGATGCCTGTGCATACATTATTCTGTTGCGCAGAATACATGCCCGTAGTTGCTGCATAATGTGCGGCTTGAAGATATCCGGTAGAAAATCCAGATAAAAGCAACATCACGCTTATCAGCTTTAGTTGATTTTTTTTCATAGATTTAATATTAAAAATGTATTTGAAACAATTTTTGTTTTGATTGGTGAATTGTAGAAATGGTTTTTAAATAGTTTTTGTCATAGATTAAATATTTAAGTTAATATGTTAACAAATTAGTTTTTTAAAAAAGGTTATTTTGATATTTATATGCAAATATATAAATACATTTAATAAAAAAGTTATTTTCCTGCATTTTTTTGGAAATATTTTTTAGCAAGAGTCAAATTATTTAAGATTTTAATGAGGTATGTTTTTCTGTTATATAAGTTTCCAATATAATTTTTCATAAAGAGTTGCCACCTTGCAACGACTAAATACTAAGAATGCAATGTTGCTTATTAGGACAGGAATGACATGGAAGCAGACATTATTTGTTCAGTGCTGGTTATGAGATATTTAAGCGGAAGGAATACTTGCTTTTTATCATTGGCAAATGTATATTTGGCTGTGTGTGGGCTGACGCGGACATTGCAGCCGGCCTTTTCGCCTGTGCGTTTCAGGCTGCTTTCTATGTTCCCCACATCCCCTACGGGAAATAGGGACAGCAGTAAAAATATGATAGAGAGAACAGCTGTGGCCTTGTTTTTTTGCCTATTCCATTTTTTTATGATTCCCTTATATCAATCCCAGTGTGTTGCCATATGGAATATTATGGCAACAGGGAACAGCACACTGCCCAAAACATGAAACATAGCCAAATTATGCCAGATTTCATGGCTGTTCCCACGCCCAGTCACATGCGGTCTAAACCAAGATATAACAGACACAATGAATAAATCTATCAAAATCCAATTAATTACAAAAGTTCTTTTCATACGCTTCCAATTTTATTATATTGCAAAGGGCACTACTTTTATTCTCAAGGCCTTTATTCCATTATGTCATTATGAAATTGGGGCGGGCCGTGTATCGATAGAACGGTCCGTTCCCGTAATGGCGGCGCATAAAAACAGGCACACCCTCCGGGCTCCTGTCCCGTCGGATGCGCCTGTTTCCGTCATGTCATATACAGCCGGACTCCTCCGGCCCATGCCTTTATCTGAGTATCGGGTTCGAGAGCAGTATCTTGTAATAGGCTACCCCGCCAATCTCCACCGGCATTCTCGCCATCATGAACTGCACGCTCTTCCTTTCCACCTTCGCCTGCCGCATGAGCCTCTGCACGATAAACCCCGCCGAGAACCTTGCGCATCTTTTGTCCTTCCAGACGATGAACCCCTCGTTGTCATCGGATCGGCAGATGTACCAGTCATCCGTTTCGTCGTCGTGGGCGAAGTTCACCCGTCCGCCGCCGAGGATTCCCAATTCGATTGACATCGTCTTTGACAGATAGACGGTCCCCCTGC
>OMEI01001062.1_pt1 | contig 11373 bp, 7 predicted proteins | sample 1645381 | NCBI WGS metagenome assembly OMEI01 (sample SAMEA103958119, study PRJEB25191) | human gut metagenome | biome: human-associated habitat [ENVO:00009003]; feature: intestine environment [ENVO:2100002]; material: feces | place: Germany | collected 2013/2015 | reverse complement strand
GGGAGCGATAGGGCAGAGTAATATACGTACTTTTAAAAAGGATACGGATGGAAGTTATTTTTCAGCTGAGACTCCTACTGGGGGGAGAGTATGGGCAAAGAGAGTAAACCGGATTATTTTACCTGCCAAAGAACTGGAGGTGACAGAGGACAAGGCGAAGGCTGTGGTACTCACTGTAGATATGGGAAACCACTATAGCCCTTCTTGTGAACTGAAGATTGTTTCGGAACCGGTGAATTATAGCCTGCCGATAAATACAATGTTGTCATTCAAGGGAATTGTAAAAGAACCGTTGGAGGTAAATATCAAAGCTTCCAAGTGGACGGATGAAAATAATAACTGGAATATAGATGACTTGCGCATACTGAATGTTTCACATACGAAAGTGTCGATAACCGATTTTAATGGTGCTCGGATTTCATTTTCGTCAAACATGCCTGTAGTCAGAGTACTGCCCGAAGTGTATAATGTAACAACCGGTGAGATAGTGGAAACTAACCGTATTTTTAATAGCTTGGTAGCTCAAAGTACAACAGACTGGACTACTGCTCCTGAACGGTTTATATATGCCGCCAACGGACAAGAGGGGACGGGATATATGGACCTTCTGGCTGACGGATGGTTGATAAAGGATGAGATATTTGACTATATAAAGAAGTCTCCAAATCTGACCGGTACATATAAACTGACGTTATCTGCTGAAAATACAGATGGCAGTAATGCTTTGCAAAGGGATATTACTGTCACGATAGAACAAAATGGAACACGTCTTCAATTCTATCATCCGGCTGTAAATCCGGCGAATGGAGCAACAGGATATGCCGGAGCTTTTTGGAAAAATGACCAGTGTGGAGAGCGCATCATTACGGGACAGCTTGCCAGAGAAGGGGCAGATGCCGTAACGATAGTAAATTGGAGTGCGCGAGTAGATGAAGACCCTGATAATATGGTAATCCTGAGCACTACTCCCAGCTTTGATCCTAATGTCGGAACGGCTAATCCGGGAGTTGCTGAAAATTTGCAGAAAGGAGAGGATGGCAAGAATGTTTCCGGTAAAGGACGTATTTACTTCCGTATCGGACTGACAGAAACAAATCCTGATCCGGCTACTCCAAGGTATGCGACTGTGAAATTGAGATATTGGTTATGGGGGTGGGGGGATCAGCCTGTAGAGGCAACTCTTTATTTGAGACAGGGAGAAACCCCGGATTATTTATATCCCGGACGGGTAGGGTCGAGAAAATTTGCTGTTTACAATATGACTCACAAAAATTTTCTGGCTACTCCGATGACAAACGATTTTAGTATCGTTGTGAATAGAAATAATGCTTCGGAAGTTGATTTCCCGACAAAAGCAGGGGCACATTTCCAATGGGGGCGACTAAAAGAAGGAGATTATGGTAGTTCTCCCGAAGATGCAGAAATGGATGAGGCATATAACGCGCTTGGCTATAGGGCATTGAATCCACATCCTGGCATGAATGCGATTGGGCTTGAAGGCTGGGGATGGAGCTATTACAAAAACTATCAGTATCTGACATGGGATAACGGAATTCCGTCAGAAAGCTATAGTACAAACCTGGAAATTTGTCCTGAAGGTTATCATCGACCGAATGATGGTAGCATAACCGGAGGATTAGTGGCTTCACATAACAGTACAACTACGGAAGCGGAGGCATCAGAATGGAGAGCATCCATATTTAAAAATCCGATGACAGGTGACGGTAACCAAGGGTATAAATCGGTTAGTCCGGAGTCTGGAACTCAAGCTAGTTCTCCTTCATATTATGCTCCTGTAACTCTTCCTGATAATATGACTTTTGGGTTCTATGCAGACGGGTATTTTGATAGACGTCCCATAGAGCAGAATTTGATTAATGGTGATTTGATACAATATGGAGTTACTATAAAAAGTGCGAATGCCGCATATTGGGGATGTATTTTTTTCAATGGAGTTAAGTCTTTGTTTTTTCCTTCCGCAGGCAGACGGAATTACGGTGTGGGAGGAGCAAATGAAGCAGGGGTATTGGAACATCCTAGTGCCGGCTTTTATATGACAGCATCAGCGGCTGATATCCCTGAACCGGAAGGCGCTGATTATGTTGATTGGAGTTCTGTGTGGAATATAGAATTAAGTTATGAAGGGACAGCACCTGTGAGCACTTCATTTAAAAACGGGTTGTCTTTGAGATGTGTTAGAAATAAATAGAGAATGAGGTTACAGATTAATATATATATAATCCTTTGGTTGCTTCTCTGCATGATTTCTTGTGTGAAGGAAGAAGATTTTTACTCTACGGAGACCGAAAACATTGAGCAAGTCAGCATAGAACTGTTTACAAGGTTAAGGTCATTTGATACTCCTGTGTCCAGGGCAATAGCGCTGGAAGATGATGTAGACAAAGCCCCCTGGATACTTGTATTTACTGGTGGCGACGGTACGGCTGGCAATGCGGTATTTGCAGAAGCGGCACAGGCAAATATTAATGTTGGAAATAAAAGTTATGTTTTGCTTAGACCACAGAGCGGCAAATCATGGGTATTGATATTGGCTAATCCTCAGGATAAATTTTATGTGGGCAGTATGTCTTACGACTTTTCGGTTGACAATTTTAATGACCTGTTCACAAACAAGACGCTTACTAATGTGACAGCTTTGCTTTCAGCTATGCCAATGACTGCCGGAGTTGTAGTTAATGCTCCGCCATTCGTAAACAAAATGTTGCCGATGAGTTATTTGTCTGAAGCTACTGAGGGAATTAACGTAAATACGAAAATCGGTACGTCTACTGTACCTTTGGAACTAACACGTGCGGTAGCCAAGATTGTAGTAAAAAGTACAGTTGCTGATTTCACCTTATCAGGGATACACTCGGTGTACAATATGAATAAAAATACAGTATTGCATAATCTTTCCGGCAATTTGGAAACTGCGGCAAGTATGGTAGATTATATTAGAAATGATGCAAATGAGGATTTTGTTTCTGCAACGGCTAATGTAACTGACCCTATATATGTATATGAAGCGAAAAGCGGAACCGGTGCCTATATGATAATACGTGCATTTTATAAAGGGCTGGAATCTTATTATAAGATAGCGATCGCTGATGATGAACTCAAGTATATAGACATCAAGCGTAATCATGAATACAGATTTACAATAATATCGGCCAATTTTCCTGGGTTCGGCAGCTATACTGATGCTCTTTTGGCTGAGCCCAATAACTTGGCTTTGAAATGTAAAGTTGAAATAATAGACCTTTCTTCTTTTGAGATTAAAGCCAATAGCGAATATTACCTTGCTGTAAGTAATCGGCTTTGTATGATATATGATGATATCAATTCAGAACATCAATATCTTGCTTTTACGTTGACAACAAATTGTACTTATGCACATAAGTTTTCCGATAAGAGCAATTATATAAGAGTGACGAATGGTACGATGACTATTGTTGCCCCGGCATCCCAAAGAATATCTTCTGCCTCGGATCCGAATACACCGTTCACTGTGGATGTGGTAGTCAAACTTCCTACCGGTAGTATTGACAATTCGAGCATTAATATAAAACTTGGTAACATTGAACAGAAGGTCAGCGTGATAAGAAAGGATATTATTCCTGCAGCAGGAATGGTCGTAAATTATTATACGCAGAATTCAGGTATCTATGATTTTGACTATTATCTTCTTTCGGCTAAAACAGATACAGATATATCATGGATTACGATGAAAAATAAGTATGGTGGCATTAGTGGCGATCCTAATAGTATTCAAGTCGGTGACGGAATAATTGATATAGATATAGCATCAGCTTCTTCCGCAAGAAATGCCGTTGTCTATCTTACGACTATAAAGAATCCGAAAGAACCTCTGGAAGATGATAAAGATATACCGAAACGGATCAAGATATATTTTTACCAAAACGGATCTTGATAATAAAATAATAAATGCATTAATATTAAAACTAGGAAATTTGGAAAAACAGGTACACATTAGACAGAGAGATGCAGTGGATGCTGCCGGAGGAATATTTAAGTATATGCCTGCTTATAATCATAATCCGGCGGCCAAAGAGATAAACTATTTTTGCCTGACCGGGTACATAGAAGATGGTGATGATAATCCTAAAGATTGGATTAAATTACGTCCGTCAACAATGACTCATCGAGATAATACGGACCATATCATTGTGGAAGACGGAAAGATATTTATTGAGATATTGCCTAATAACAGTGTTGATTCGAGAAGTGGTATTGTGTATTTGACAACAATAATACCCAACGGATCATCTGTAAATGGTAGTACTATGCAACGTATCAAGATTGATATTACTCAATTGGGCATATAAAACAGTAAATGTAAGATAAATGAAGAAGATTCTTATACTCATATTATTAATGTCCGGGTGTTTTATTCTTGAAAGCTACGCCCAAAAGGTTACGTTGAAAAGTAATTTGTTATATGATGCTACCGCTACCATGAATCTTGGTTTAGAATTCGGGCTGGCACGTAAATGGACATTGGATGTACCGGTTAATTACAACCCGTGGAAACCCGATAACGGCAGACGTCTCCGCCATTGGGGGATTCAACCGGAGATTCGTTACTGGTTCTGCGAACGTTTTAACCGAACATTTATCGGACTACATGGTCATTATGCTGATTTCAATATAGGGGGCTGGCCCGACTGGTCTTTTGTGAGTGGGAATATGCAGCAAAACCGTTATCAGGGACATCTGTATGGTGCGGGATTCTCGGTAGGGCATTCGTGGATATTGAAAAAACGCTGGAGTATTGAAGCGTCCTTAGGATTGGGGTATGCATATATTGCATACGAAAAATATCCTTGCACAACGTGTGGTACAAAATCGAAGGATACGAGTAAGAATTACTCGGGACCGACAAAGGCTAGTGTGTCACTTATTTATGTCATTAAATAGTATAATCATGATGAAAAGAAATATATATTGCGCTGTATGTCTGCTGACTGTTTTGTGCTTGGACATGGTTCCGGCTACAGCTCAGACTCGTTCTTATGACGGTACTATCACTGTGAAACCGATACAGCTGGAACAGAAAGGAGATTTTCTTCATATTGATATTGATTTTGATTTGAAAGATGTAAAAGTGAAGTCTACTCGCGGGGTGGATTTTATCCCACAGTTGGTGGCTCCCGAACGTACGCTGAATCTTCCGAAAGTCTCTATTAAAGGACGTGATGAATATCTGGCTTACGAGCGTTGGCTTGCGGTGATGAGTATCAAAGAAAAGAAGAACTATGATAAACCTTATGCGGTAGAAAAAGGAAGTAAGGTGAAAAATGGTGTTCTTCCATATAGGTATATGGTGCGTTACGAACCATGGATGGAAAATGCACGTTTGGATGTGCAACGTGACGAGTGTGGTTGCGGTGAGATAAAATCGATGAACGTAGAGCGTTTGGTGGATAAAGTTACGCTTGAACGTGTATTACTGCCTTACGTCGTAACCCCCCATTTCGCTTATTTGCAGCCGAAGGCTGAAGAAATCAAACAGCGGGACATACAAGCGGAATGTTTCTTAGATTTTGAGTTGAATAGGATAAATATCCGTCCCGAGTATATGAACAACCCTCAAGAATTGGCTAAAATCAGGAAGATGATTGATGAATTAAAGTCGGATCCGAATGTGAAGGTCAATCGGTTGGATATTATCGGCTATGCTTCTCCGGAAGGAACGTTAGTGACTAACAAACGTCTGTCCGAAGGACGTGCCATGGCTTTGCGTGATTATCTGGCTTCCAAATATGATTTCCCGAGAAATCAATATTACATCATTTTTGGTGGTGAAAACTGGGACGGTTTGGAAAAAGCACTGGATACAATGGAAATAGAGTATAAAGATGAAGTATTGGATATTATCCGAGATATACCTATTGAAAAAGGGAGAGAAACAAAACTTATGCAGCTTCGTGGGGGAGTACCCTATCGATATATGTTGAAATATATATTTCCAAGTCTGCGTATAGCTATTTGTAGAGTGAATTATGAGGTCAGGAATTTTAATGTGGATGAAGCAAAGGAGGAAATAAAGAGACGCCCGCAGAACCTGAGCCTGAATGAAATGTTTCTGGTGGCTAATACTTATCCGGTAGGTTCACAAGAGTTTATCGATGTGTTTGAAACGGCTGTCCGGATGTATCCGAAGGATGAGATTGCGAATATAAATGCAGCTACTGCTGCTCTTTCGCGCAATGATCTTATTTCTGCCGAACGCTGTCTGAATATGGTAGATTCGATGAAAAAATTACCGGAGTATAGCAACGCAATGGGAGTATTAATGTTACTGAAGGGGGAATATGAACATGCGGAAGAATATTTAAATGTCGCATACGAATCGGGACTCAAAGTTGCCGGATATAATTTGGAAGAATTAACTAGAAAGAAGGCTAATGCCTCTGAATTTAGAATTAAAAATAGGGATAAATAAATTAATTACAAACGCTTTTATTAAATTGTAGAAACAATGAAAAAGAAGAATTTTTTTATGTTGGCACTTGCTGCTATTGCATTTGTTGCTTGTAGTAATGAAGACATCGTTCCTGGTGGGAAGGATAATAATGATGTAGTGAACTTAGATGGTGATGCATGGGTTGCGTTAAGTGTCCAATCAACTAAAACGCGTGCGTTGAATACTCCGAATCAGGGCAATGGTACGGCTGATGAGAGTAATATTACTGCCGTAAAAGCTGTATTCTTTGATGGGCATGTTAACACAAGTGTAGTAACAAAAATTGTAACGTTTAGTGATGAAGATATCAATAATTTGCCCAACAGAACGAGTGCATTTAAGGTACCTTCTACGTCTAAAGCTGTATTAATCATTGCTAACCCGCAGAATCTGGCCCGGACAATTAAGGAAGGTGATAAGTATGAAGATGTAAATGAGATTGTAACACTTTCAACGGAAGCAGAAGTTACTACAGGTGTTGCCAAATCCGGTGGGTTTGTTATGACAAACGCTAAAGGTGATCTGGAACCTTCGGAAAGTGATGGGACTGCGAAGAACTTAGCCTTATACAGTACTGCAATAGCAGCTACTAACTCGCCTCTGACTATTAGAATTGATCGTATATCGGCTAAAGTACGTGTATACGTAAAAGCTGATAGCGGTGATGATGATGATCTTAGTGACAATGCCACTATTGATAAGGTTAATACTAAATGGTATTTGAATGTAACCAATAAGAAGTTTTTTCCTGCGTCTAAGAGAATTAAGACAGCAATGAATTCATGGACTCCATATGATCAGTATAGCATTGGTTCATATAGACAAGACCCGAATTATGAAGATAGTAATATTGGTAAGTGGGTATCTTCTACTAATCATTCAGATTATGATTTAAATTATTTTTATGTAACGTCCGCTACAAATTCTATCACATGGAATGATCTGGCTACTGCTAAATACTGCTTGGAAAATACACAAGAGGAAGGCTATAATGTACATGCTTATACAACACATGTATTGTTGAAGGTTTTTTATGCTCCTACAACAATTAAGAATCAAGATGGGTCTAAGGTGACTTTGCTTAATGGAGAGGACTGGTTCAATATGAATGGTGTATTTTATACTCCGACTTCTGTTTTAACGTATATTGAAGAAGAATTGACTCGTAAATATAAATCTGGTGAACCGGCCGAATATCCAACGGGAATAACAGACCTTTACAACGAATTTATAGAAGCACTTGGCGAAGGTGATGATACTCTTAATCCGGTAAATATTCCCGCTGCTAAGGATGATGCTAAAACTCCGGAGCAGATGGCTTCAGACATTAAAGATGAGTTTGCAGCATTAGCAGGAAAAATAGCCACAAAAAGTGCAGGTGGCAAGACTCTGAAAACTGTTGAATATTACTCAAAAGGTATTTGTTATTACAAAATTATGATTAAACATGATGATAGTCCCACTATAATGAATAAATTGGGTGAGTTTGGTGTAGTCCGTAATTCGGTATATGATATTACTGTAAATAAGATTGATAATCCTGGCTATCCTTCTATTCCGGATCCGGACCCGATTACACCGGATGAAGAAGAAGACCGTTATTTGTCCATTAAAATTGAGGTTAACCCATGGACTTGGTATTCGCAAGTTGAACCTCTGTAATTTTATATTCATTGTTTTATTGCGACTTGAGGTAAAGAGGGGGCGCTCTCTTTACCTTTAAAACAAACAATAGGAAGAAAAATCGAGAGCTATCAATAATTTCAAAATTTATAGCTTGATAGAAATTAGAAGAATAGAAATATGAACCTAAAAAGCCTTATATGCCGTGTTACCTTGGGGATTCTCATTGTTAGTTCCTGGACAATGGTTTCTTGCGATAGCTTTAAAGAAGATTTGCCGGAATGTCGCTTGTCTGTAAAGTTCAAATATGATTATAATATGGAATTTGCTGATGCTTTCCATACGCAAGTCGATAAAGTGGAACTTTATGTTTTTGATAAAGACGGGAAGTTTTTATTCAAACAGGCAGAAGAAGGTGGTTCGCTATCGACAGGTAATTATCTGATGGAGGTAGCATTGCCGGTGGGGGAGTATCAGTTTGTAGCATGGGCAGGTGCACGTGATTCATACGATATTACTTCGTTAATTCCCGGGACTTCTACCATTACAGATTTGAAATTGCAGTTGAAGCGTGAGGAGTCTCTTATTATTGACAAAGAATTGGAAACGCTTTGGTATGGTGAGATTATCAATGTAAATTTTACAGGAACAATTCATCAGACAGAGACTATTAATCTTATAAAAGATACAAAAAGGGTGCGTTTTATTTTCCAGAGTTATGCGAATAACTGGGAATTAAAGATGAATGATTATGATTATGAAATTCGTGAGTCTAACGGATATTTGGGACATGATAATTCCTTACTGGATGATGATGTGTTGAGTTTCCGACCTTACTATATGGAACAGAAGGATCCTGCGACTGCCTATGTAGACATGAATACAATGAGACTGATGGAAGACCGGAAAACTCGTTTGGTGCTTACTGAAAAAGCATCCAGAAAGAGAGTGTTCGATATAAATCTGATTGATTATCTTGCTATGACTAATATGGAGGATAAAAAGATCGGAATGCAGGAATATTTTGATCGCCAAAGTAATTATCATATTGTTTTCTTTCTCTCTGGTTCATGGCTTGCAATGAAAATTGTCATTAATGGTTGGACTGTGTATTCGCAGACAGAAGGAGATTTCTAATAGAAAGAGTTAGACAGAGGGAGAATTAGAAGGGGCCGGGTTATTATCAACCTAACCCCTTCGTTATTTATAAAGCTTCAATAACTTCATGCTGTTTCTGCATGAAAACGATACGTTGTGCTTCTCCGCTTTCAGAAATTAGAGTGGAGTGACGTTTTAAAGACAGAATCCAGTCACGTTGCATCTGACAGATATGCGGACTTTGTGAATCCATTGAATTGATAGAATATACCCGTAGCAGACTGATTCGATAATTTGCTTTTTCGATATAACTATAAGTAGCTTCAAAGTTTATGTTAGACAAATAGAAATATACCTTTCGTCCATTACTAAACTCTCCTTTACTTGACAGATGTTCGATAAGTGAAAGCAATTGGTGAAGTTCTTCTTTCAGATGACGTACATCCTCCGGTGTTATGAGATTCAGACTGGCAAAATACTTGATTTCATTGACGAATGAATGAAAAATGTTAGTGTCCCAGATAAAAAAAGTTTTCGGGCATTGTTTCACACTTTCACTCAATCTTTTATGCGCCTGTTCTATTCGTTTTTCTACACGCATATCCGATAAGGAATGGGGAGTTTTAATCTGCCCGTGCTGGTATAGCCACCGACAAAGGCGGAATTTGGATAAATATTCGTAAGAAGAATAAAGTGTGAAAGGCAAGAGGTTGGAGGCTGTGTATATCTCTGTACTACTATCTTTTTTCACATAGTCAAATATCTGTTGGTAACGATTGAGAATCTCATAATAATTCTCTATCGCATTAGGCGAATGGAGGAGATTCAAATCAAAAGTAACTTTATTGGAATGATGGCTACCAACAACTTGGTCGATAGAAATTCCTAATTTGGAAGATATAGTAGCTATTTCTTCGATAGAAAAAGAAACTTCCCCTCTTAGTCTACGATAGACAGCTTCTTTTCCCATGAACAAGATATCCGCCAGGACGCTGGCAAGGTTTTGTCCTTGCGGAACTCTTTCTTTCATAACTGCAATCAATTCATTCAAAATACCATTTTTCATTGTTTGTTCTTCGTTTTTAATATGAATAATATTCGTGATACATTTAATGCAAAATTAAAGTTTGTATTTGAAAGATTTGTGTGGAAAAACAGGTATAAGACAGGAGTGAATTTTCTGATTAAATATAACAGATAGGGGTGACGGACATATAATGAAAAAAAGTAGATAAGTATTTTATCTACTTTCATTTATTGTAATTATGGATTTTACATCTTTTTGTTTTACGAAAAAAATGAATTTAAAGAGTATCAATGATTTCCCTCTGCTGTTTGAAGAATTGGATACGTTGCATTTCACCGCTTTCAGAAATCAAGGTGGAGAATTTCTTTAAAGACTGAATCCATTCCTTTAAGCTACAGAAGATTTCATTGTCCATTGTGGTCAGAGAATTAATGGAGTAAACGCGTATCAGGCTTAGTTGGATGTTATTAGTTTCTACATAACTGTACGTTGCCTCAAAATTAATATGCGACACATAGATACGAACTGTGTTACCATTCTCTGTTTTACCTTTAGTGGCAAGATCTTCCAGTTCGTTTGTCAGGAGGAATAATTCTTTCTTGATATCTTCTTTAGCTTCATTTGAAATAAGATGAATGCTGGAAAAGTATTGGATATCGTTGATGAGGTGCTGAAAGATCATACTGTCCCAGATATAATCAATAGAATGGAAATGCTTTGTCATATCCACATAGTCCTTTTGGATATTAATCAATTTCTGCGGAAGTTCCAGTTCCTCAAAACTTTTACATTGGATATATTTATTCTGATACATCCACTTGAATAAACGGAATTTTGCCAGAAGGTCATGTTTCAGGTAAAGCGTTTGTGGAATGATGTTGGAAGAAGTTCCCAAAGAAGAATTCGGATCGTCTTCCAGTGTATTAATTAGTCTGACGTATTTATATAATATATTATAGTAGCTTTCGAAAGGGTCATCGTAATCTACAATATTCATATCAAACATCGCATTGGATTTGAAACTGATTCCTATAATTTTATCCAGAGATATCCCTAACTTTCTCGAAACGAGAGCCGCTTCTTGTAAAGTGAAAGGAACCTCACCACGTAACCTTCTATATACGGCTTCTTTGCCTAT
>OMEI01001059.1_pt1 | contig 11405 bp, 8 predicted proteins | sample 1645381 | NCBI WGS metagenome assembly OMEI01 (sample SAMEA103958119, study PRJEB25191) | human gut metagenome | biome: human-associated habitat [ENVO:00009003]; feature: intestine environment [ENVO:2100002]; material: feces | place: Germany | collected 2013/2015 | reverse complement strand
CAAATTATAGAAAGAGGTAGTACGAAGGCCTTTGCTATGGCTGGGATACTATCTCTTTTCTTTTTAATCCCCATTGTATTGATGATGACACAAACAGGAGAGGCATGCCGTTTGCCCGAATTAAAAGAACGCCATTTGCCCGAAGACTGTCGGCAGAGTATAACGGAACTTTTGAAAGAAACCTATGGTTACGACCGCTTTCGTAATCTTGAAATTTACGATGATTTGTTTAAAAGTAGGGAAACACTCTGCATCTCTCAAGGGCAACTGATTGAAAATGTAATCCGTGAGGCGGAAAAGGCGCGGAAAGAAGAAGTGCAACCGGATAATATTCTGCTGACCGCCCCGACGGGTTCGGGTAAATCTCTGTTGTTCCAACTCCCGGCTATCTATCTGGGAAAAGAATATAATCTGCTAACCATTGTTGTTTCTCCTTTGAAGGCACTGATAGTAGACCAGGTAGAAGGTTTGCAAGACTTGAGTTATGAACGTGTGGCGTATGCATCTTCTGACCTTTCACCGGAGCAGAAGATGGAGGTTTATCGGGCGGTGCGTGAGGGAGAAATCGACCTGTTTTATCTTTCGCCGGAGTTGTTGCTCTCCTACGACATCAAACATTTTGTCGGCAATCGCCGTATTGGCATGGTAGTTATTGATGAGGCGCATACGGTAACCACCTGGGGTAAAGAGTTCCGTGTAGACTATTGGTTTCTGGGGCGCTATTTAAGTGCTTTGAAGCAGAACCTCGGTTATACATTCCCGTTGTTTGCCTTGACCGCCACTGCCGTGTGGAATCCCAAAGGGGGCAATGATATGGTATTCGAGACGATCCGCTCCCTACAGATGGAGCCTTGCGTGCTTTATGTCGGTACGGTAAAGCGTAAGAATATCGGTTTCGATATCCGACAGCTCACATTGGAAGAGGGGGAAACCTACGATAAAGGTAAGCAGCGCGTCATATCCGGACGTGTGGAAGACTTCCTCAACGGGCATAAAACCTTGCTTTACTATCCCTTTGCCGGTAGTATAGATATGCGTATAAAGACTTGGGTACGCTCTGCCGACTGGCATTGGGTAGCTTCCTATTACGGTAAGAAAGAAAAAGAGCAGAAAGCCGCCATTGTGCAGGATTTTAAAGAGGGCATGAAGCGGATGATTGTCGCCACAAAAGCTTTCGGCATGGGTGTGGACATCAGCGATATTGATCGTGTCTACCACGTAGCGCCTTCGGGCACGTTTGTCGATTACATTCAGGAAATAGGCCGTGCAGCCCGTGATGCGGATGTTCAAGGCATTGCCGCCACTGACTATCACGAGCGTGACTTTTATTATATGAAACGTCTGCATCAAACCGGTAATATTGCACAGGAACAGTTGGAGCTGATTCTGAAAAAGCTCATGGAAGTATATCGGATGAAAGGAGAGAAAAAGGAAATTCTTGTTTCCCTGTCCGACTTTGAGTTTGTGGTGAAGTTGCCGCGTACCAAGAACAAACTGGAGTATGAGGCCGAACTGGGACAACTTATTAAGACCGCTTTACTGTGGTTGGAAGATGATTTGTCGCAGCGGTACGGAACGCATTTGTTGGAAGTCAGTCCGCAAAATCTGCTGGCGGAGGGTTACGTTCAGGATAAGACCGGTGATACCTTTGCATGCGAGTTTCAGAGCTATCTTACAAGAGTGGAAGGTGAAGAAGACGTCTATCGAGCCCGTCTGGATACTCTTTGGGAAGAGTGTTTTCCCGAGTTGGGATATAGGGAGTTCAAACAGAAACTGAATAGTGGTACCTTGCGGGAAGGTTCCCGTGCCGTCTCCGTGGGTAAGCACGAAGTTCTGCTGAAAGAAGATGCAACGATTATCCGACAGCGTATGGACGCTTTGTTCAAGAGTTTGGTGACGATGCTGAAGACGGCTTTGCTGAAATCGAAAGGACGTTTCGATGAAGAAGAACTGCGTGCGGTATTTGCCGAGCACGGCATGGATGTGCCGTCTGCCAAGCGTTTCATCGGTTCGCTATTGGAAAGCCGCACCGAAGAGGGACGTAGCGTAAGCTATATCAGCAGTATCAAGAAGAAAGACTCGAATGAGCTTTCATTTACTGTAATCAAAGGCTTCGACCTGCTTTTGTCCCGTTATCAAAAGTTGTTTACCCAACGTATCACAGGCAATAAGGGCGCGCGTTTACAGTTCTACTGCACTCCGTTCTCCGATTTGAATATGCTGCTCAATCTCCTTTCCATGCTCGACTGCCTTTCGTTCAGTGTAGAGGGTGGTGGTACCCCCTGCGTACACGTCCGGTTCGACAATCCGGAGCTTCTGCAACAATTGGCGGATTCCAATGAATATCATAATCTCATTCTGGATGCTAACGAGCGTATTTTTGAGGAGCAGATAGATTTATTTTCCTCTTTCTTCGGTACCGATGCTCTGACGGACGAACAGCGTTGGGACTTCGTGGAAGAGTATTTTACCGGAACCGGTGTGGAAGAACTGAAAAAGAAGTATATCGTTCGTTAGGCCATGTGAGCCGAAAGAAACTGTTGAAGGATGCGCGCGTGATTGCGTATGGGATCTTTTGATGCATACAATAAGGTTACGGTGTCATACGTTTTTATTCTTTCCATAAATTGCCGTACGGCATCCGAGCCTTCCAATTCCGTTCGATATATATTCGCAAAGTCTTCCCAATGTTCCGTCGTATTTTCGTGAAACCATTTACGCAGTTTGGCGGAAGGAGTGATGTCCTTTTCCCATACATCACTTTTCAGATGCTCTTTTTTTATACCGCGAGGCCACAGGCGGTCTACCAATACACGATAACCGTCTGCCGCATCGGGGGCTTCATATACTCGTTTGATTCTGATTTGCGTCATGGATGCTCTTGTAATTCCGCTTCCAGTTGTATGGCACGCGGGAAAACGATGTTGTTTTCCAAATGGATGTGCTGATGCAGGGCGGCTTCAAACGCTTTGAGTTGTTGTAATACCAATTGGTAGCTGTTGCAGGCATCTTCCGGAGCAGAATATCCGTTTGTTAGTTTCTCGATGTGGCGGAAACGTTCACCTTCGGTATCATGCTCGGACATCATTACGGATATGGGATCCTGGATGCTGCCGCAGTGAAATTTGGGGAGTGTGGCGCCGTCAAGTTTGGCTTTCACCATTTCGTAGATGTATGGAAACAATACCAGCTCTTCCTTGTCGAGGTGTTGGTTGAGATCGGAAAGCGATTGCCGGAGCAACACTTGCACATTGTATAGTGCAGGATGATTTTCGCCATGTACCTTACATACTTTGTCGAGCAGTTCCTGTATCTTCGGTCCGTTCTTGCGGATGTTGCGGTGATGTATCTTCAAAATGTAATCTGCGAGTAAGTCCAGCGGCCAGTTCTTGAAGTCGATGTTTTCGGTAGCTATCGGAGCAAGGTTCTCAATGTCTTTGATAACCTCATCCATATCCGCTCCCGCTTTTTGGCTGGCTTCGGGCAAAAGAATAGAACCGTGGCAGCAAAAGTCGATGCCATACTTATCGAATACTTCGGCATTACCGAAATTGTCGGCAACAATCTCGCCGACTGTCATTGTTTCATAATCTTTCTTCATACAGAATTTTGTTTTATCTTCCTTGACGGAAATTGTTCGGCATTATTACAAATGTCCTGTATGGAATGTTTGAGAGATTATGATTATTTGAATTTACTTATCCTGCCTTTACAGTTTCTGGAAAGCCAGCCGTTCGTCTCCGTTCAGCAAGTAGATGATGCCGCAATATTGGAAGCCGTGTTTCTTGAGGATATATTGCAGGATATGATTATCGCGATGGGTATCGGCACGCAAGTTGGGTATTTGGCGGTAACACCATTGCAGGCAGGCGGATGCTATGCCTTTACTGTTTTCCGTACTTGCCAGACGGTGGATAACGCCATACGGGCGGATATCGTCTATCCATTCACCGTCGTGGATTTGCACATAGGTAGGGTCGTTTCCTTGTATAAAGGCGAAAGTTCCTACGATATTCTGTTCTTCATCGAGGCATACATAGCTGTTTCCGTTCTCGATATCTTTCTTGATAATTTCTTCGGTGGGGTAGCCGCCGGTCCACTGTTTCATGTTCCCGTCTTTGCGCATGATGCGTTTTCCCTGCTCGAAGATGTCCATGAGGGTATTGAGCTCTGTGATGTCTGTTTTTCTAATCTTTATCATAATGTGTTAGCCGAATCCGAATAAGAAGATATTCTCCGAATGCAAAGATAATTATTAATTTTATATTTTTTGCGGGTACACAGCACTAATGCCGCTCTCTCCCTTTGCCGGTAGGCGTTTGCATGAGTACTGCTAAATAATTTGCCGATACTGTGATTGTCATCTCTGCATGAACAATTTGGAATGCTAATTGTTCTTTTTAGGGATAATTTACATATATTTGTCCCGATTATTTAAACATATTGAATTATGAAAAAAATCTTTAGTGTTTTTATGATAGCTATATGCTGTTTGGCAGTGGCTATACCAGCTCAGGCTCAATTGCTTAAGTTTGGTGTCAAAGGTGGTGTGAACTTGTCGAAACTTAAACTTGAAGGGATGAAAGATAATTCTACCGGATTCTTTTTCGGTCCTATGGCGGAAGTAACGATTCCCATTGTTGGTTTAGGTGTGGACGGTGCTTTGCTGTATTCTCAAAGAGGTGATAAAATGGAAGGTATTGATATGAAGCAAGCCGGCTTGGACATACCTGTCAATCTGAAATATTCTATCGGCTTGGGCAGTATGCTGGGCATTTATGTTGCTGCCGGTCCGGACTTCTTTTTCAACTTTAAGGGTGATAAGAACTTTGAGGGGGGAGATAAGATAGAGAGTAAAAAGGCCCAAGTGGGCATCAATGTAGGTGCAGGTGTGAAGCTGATTCAGCATTTACAGATTGGTTTCAACTATACGATTCCTTGCGGAGACTCATTCACTTGGAAGAGTGCAGGTGAGGCTATCGGTGCAAAGAATAAGACTTGGCAGATTTCCGCCGCTTACCTGTTCTAAGGATATAACGAGACTATCTTTGGATGGCGTTGTCGATTTTGATTGGCAACGCCGTTTTTTTACATTATCTTTGTCGCTGCAATGGAAAAGTTTGTAGATGTCATATTGCCCCTTCCTCTGCATGGCAGTTTTACGTATTTACTACCGAAAGATATGGCAGGGGAAGTACAGATTGGCTGCCGGGTAGTAGTGCCTTTCGGACGAAAGAAGTACTATACGGCCATTGTGCGGAACATACATTATTCCGCACCGACCGAATATGAGGTAAAGGAAGTGAGTGCCCTGCTGGATGCACATCCTATCCTGTTGTCCGAACAATTCAGGTTTTGGGAATGGCTGTCGGATTATTATCTCTGTACTCAGGGTGATGTCTATAAAGCGGCTCTTCCATCCGGTCTGAAATTAGAGAGTGAGACAATGGTGGAGTACAATCCCGATTTTGAATCGGATGTGCAGTTGCCGGAAAGAGAACGGAAGATACTGGACCTGCTTTCTGCAGAACCCGAACAGTGCGTTACGAAATTGGAAAAGGAGAGCGGTATCAAGAATATCCTGTCTGTTGCGTACGAAAGAGTGGGCAATGAAGTCGATGTCTTTCTCGATGGCGTAGAGGATATTGTTGCGGTCTTTTTCCGTCAGTGAAGGCAGGTTGATGCGTACTCCCGGCACGTTGACGCTCTTACGGCTGCCTAAGGTAGCCTCATTCTGTACCTCGCACAGGAGATGGTCCGCATTCTTTTCTATAACCACCAGTTCCAGGTCGCCGTCGTCGATGAGGATATGGCCGCCGATATTCAGGTCGTTTACAAAATTAGGGTAGGAAACGGAGATACATTCGCGGGTGGTCTGCAGGTCGGGATTGCCTACTACCTTTACACGGTCGCCTACCTTGAAGGGAACAGGCTCGGCGAGGACAGTCGTACGCACTTCGGGACCTTTCGTATCCATGAGGATGGCGATGCGGTTGGAAACCGTACGTACATTGGCTATCAGCTTCTCGAAGCCTTCGCGGCCCGCATGAGCCGTATTCATACGTACTACGTTCAGACCTGCGTCGAACAACTGTTTTATAAAATCAACATCGCAGCGCTGATCGGAAATCGTCGCAACGATTTTTGTCTGTTTTAATAACATAATCTTGTACCTAATTTTATATTAATGATGGGGTTATGAATGAAGAATTACGGATTGCCTCGCAGAAACGCCGTCCGCCCCGTCATTCATAATTAATAATTCATAATTCCTTTAACGCTTCCAATGCCAGACGGTAGGAGTTCAGCCCAAAGCCGCAAATAACACCCCGGCAGGCACAAGCTATCATGGATACGTGGCGAAACGACTCCCGGGCATGCACATTGGAGATATGAACCTCAATCACCGGAGCGGTGACCGACCGGATCGCATCTTGCAGGGCAATGGACGTATGGGTATAGGCCCCCGCATTCAGGATGATGCCGTCCGCATCAAAACCCACCTGCTGTATCTTGTCTATCAACTCTCCTTCGATGTTGGATTGGAAATAGTCTATCTGTACATCCGCATACTTTTCACGGAGTCCGGCAAGGTAGTCTTCAAAAGTAACACTGCCATAAATGGAAGGTTCGCGTTTACCCAACAGATTTATATTGGGGCCGTTAATAATCTGTATTCTCATAACACATTTTTTTATACCTTTGTCCACAGAGAACATTCTTTCAAGGTGCAAAGATAGGAAAAAGTAATGAAAGTAGAAGAGAAATCAGCGAATAAGGAAAAACGAGCGGTGATAATCAGGAAGTATCAGCAATATATCAGGCTGGAGAAGGCGCTTTCATCCAATACGTTCGATGCCTATATGACGGACTTACAGAAACTTCTGCACTTTCTGGACGGGGAGAACATAGACATTCCGGATGTTACGCCGGATGATTTGCAACGCTTCGCCGCAGGACTCCACGACATCGGTATCCATCCCCGTTCCCAGGCCCGGATACTCTCCGGAATCAAATCGTTCTTCCACTTTCTGGTGATTGCCGACTATCTGGAAGCCGACCCGAGCGAACTGCTGGAAGGCCCCAAAATAGGATTCAAGATACCGGAAGTACTCACCATAGAAGAAATCGACAGAATCATCTCCACCGTGGACATGGAGAAGAAAGAGGGACAACGCAACCGGGCTATCCTGGAGACACTGTACAGCTGCGGATTACGCGTGTCGGAACTGTGTAACCTGAAAATCTCCGACCTCTATTTCGAGGAAGGGTTCATCAAGGTGGAAGGCAAAGGCAGCAAACAACGCCTGGTACCTATCTCCCCCCGCGCCATCAAAGAAATAAAGTATTGGTTTGCAGACCGTAACCTGGGAAAAATCAAGAAAGGATACGAAGATTACGTATTTCTGGCACGATGGGGCAATCGTATCTCCCGCATCATGGTGTTTCACATGATTAAAGAACTGGCGGAAAAGGCCGGCATCACCAAGAATATCAGCCCGCACACGTTCCGCCATTCCTTTGCCACCCATTTGCTGGAAGGCGGCGCCAATCTGCGGGCCATCCAGTGCATGTTGGGACATGAATCCATCGCCACCACTGAAATCTATACACATATCGACCGGAACAGACTCCGAAGTGAAATTATCGAGCATCATCCCCGCAATATTAAATACAGGAAAGAGCACGGCGTTTATTAAATTATAATAAATGTGATAGTATTATTAACAAATTGCCAAGAGAATTAATATCTTTGCAAAGCTATATATATAGGAGTATAGCAACTAATTGTGAATGGACAAATTTCAATTACAAACAATTAATTTATATCTAAAATGACTAAAAAATTGTATCTGCCTTTGTTAGTGGCACTTGTTGCTGTTTTGACATCATGCAGCAGCAAAATGGGTGAACTGTCTTCTGACTATTTCACAGTGACTCCGCAAGTATTGGAAGCCGTAGGCGGTAAGGTACCTGCTACAATTAACGGTAAGTTCCCTGAAAAGTATTTCAAGAAAAAAGCTGTAGTGGAAGTTACTCCGGTTTTGAGATGGGAAGGCGGCGAAGCTAAAGGTCAGCCTGCCGTATTCCAGGGTGAAAAAGTAGAAGGCAACGACCAGACTATCTCTTACAAGGCTGGTGGTAGCTACACAATGAAGACTTCTTTCGACTATGTTCCCGAAATGGCTAAGTCTGAATTGTACTTGGAATTCAAAGCTAAAGTTGGAAAGAAAGAAGTTACTATCCCTGCTGTAAAAGTAGCCGACGGTGTTATCTCTACTTCCGAACTGGTTGGCCAGACTTTGGGCAGCGCTAATCCTGCTAACGGTGACGACGCTTTCCAACGCGTAATCAAAGAAAAATATGATGCAAACATCATGTTCTTGATCCAACAGGCTAACATCCGTTCAAGCGAGTTGAAAACTGCCAAAGCATTCAACGAAGAAGTTAAGAACATCAACGAAGCTGCCAACAAGAAGATCAGCAACATCGAAATCTCTGCATACGCTTCTCCCGATGGTGGCGTTGAGCTGAATACTGGTCTGGCTGAAAACCGTCAGAACAATACAGCCAAAGTTATCAACAAGGATTTGAAGAAGAGCAAAATCGAAGCAGCTGTAGATACTAAATATACTGCACAGGACTGGGAAGGTTTCCAGGAACTGGTCAGCAAATCCAACATCCAGGACAAAGAGTTGATTCTCCGCGTTTTGTCAATGTACTCTGATCCTGAACAAAGAGAACAGGAAATCAAGAATATCTCTTCTGTATACAGCACTTTGGCAGAAGAAATCCTTCCGCAACTGCGTCGTTCTCGTCTAACTTTGAACTATGACGTAATCGGTAAGTCTGACGAAGAAATCGCATCTTTGGCTGACAGCGATGCTAAGCAACTGAACATCGAAGAACTGCTGTATGCAGCTACTCTGACTAACGATCCTGCCAAGCAAGAAGCTATCTTCACCAAAGCTACTCAAATCTACCCGAACGACTACCGTGCATACAATAACCTCGGTAAGTTGGCTTACCAAGCCGGTAACCTTGACAAGGCTGAAGGATATTTCAAGAAATCTCTTTCTATCAAGAATTCTGCCGAAGCTAACATGAACATGGGTCTTATCGCTCTGACTAAGGGTGACAAAGCCGCTGCCGAGTCTTACCTGGGTAAAGCTGCAGGCGCTAAAGAACTGAACGAAGCTTTGGGTAACCTGTATGTAGCTCAAGGTCAATATGACAGAGCCGTTAACGCATTTGGCGATACTAAGACTAACAGTGCGGCTTTGGCACAAATCCTCGCTAAGGATTACAACAAGGCTAAGAGCACATTGTCAAGCATTGCTAAACCGGACGCTTACACCGACTACCTGATGGCTGTTGTAGGCGCAAGAACCAACAACACTTCTATGGTAACCGATAACCTGAAGAAAGCTGTTGCTAAAGATTCTTCATTAGCTAAGAAAGCTGCTTCTGACTTGGAATTCTCCAAATACTTCACGAATGCGGACTTTATGAATATCATCAAATAATAAAGGTTATAAGATGAAAAGAAGTGCCCGGCATAGAAATATGTCGGGCATTTTTTTTTATTCACACCAAAAAGAACTACTTTCGCAGCAACGTATCAGAAGAAGAAAGCCGTATGAAGAATATTTATCTTGCATATTTCCTGATTATCATGCTATCCGCTTGCGGTGGCAAAAGCTCCGACACAGTCAGTCTGAGCGGAGAAATCAAAGGTTTGGGAAATGACACCTTATATATATACGGTGCAGACGAAATGTACGACCGCATGGATACCCTGCCCGTTGAGAACGGCAAATTCTCGAAAACACTCTCTCCGGATACCTTGGTAGCTGCATGGCTGTTGTTCAGCGACGGCAGCCGATACCCTTTCTTCATGGATAAAGGTGACAAAATACACATAAAAGGCTCTGCTGCCGAACTAAACAGCATGGAAATAACCGGCAACCCGCACAATGAAGAGTTGACCGCCTTCCGGAAAGAACTGAAAGGATTGGGCAAACCGTCTGAAAAAGTCCTGGAAGAGAAAGCCGGCAAATTTATCAATGAACATCATTCCTCTTTAGCGAGTATCTACCTGCTTGACAAGTACTTCGCACAAAAAGAAAAGCCGGATTATACCCTAATCAAACAACTGACCGAGCACATGACGGGAGAACTGAAAGACCGTCCCTATATCGACGGGCTGCTTGACCGCATCCAGGAAGAAGAAAAAGCTGCGACCGGAAAGACTGCCGCCTACTTCCGCCTGCCCAACACCGAAGGGAAGCAGATTACCCGTTCGAACTTCAAAGACCAATACCTGTTAATACATTTCTGGGCTTCCTGGGATACCGTGAGCCGTGACAGTAATGCCGTTTACCGCAGAATCTATAAGAAAGAACAAAAGAACAAGAAGTTTGCCCTCTTAGGAGTTTCCTTAGACATCAATAAAGACAATTGGCAAAAAGCGATTGAAACAGACACCCTGAAATGGGAGCAGACATGTGACCTTTCCGGCTGGAATACCGAGTTTGTGAAACAACTCGCCATAAAAGCTCTGCCTGCCAATATACTGCTCAGCCCCTCCGGAAGAATAGAAGGAAAGAACCTGAGCGGAACGGCTATCGAGAAGAAACTGAAAGACATAGAAGAACAAGAGAAGAAAGAGAAAGAAAGGAAAAGAAAGCGATAACTTTTCCATTAGTAATCACTAAACGCTAATCACTAAACACTTAATTACGTGCTCATCAAAGTTTTTGGAGCGGCTGTTCAAGGTATTGATGCAACCCTCATCACTATCGAAGTCAACAGTTCCAGAGGCTGTATGTTCTATCTTGTAGGTTTACCGGACTCCGCTGTCAAGGAAAGCCACCAACGCATTATCTCTGCATTGCAAGTAAACGGCTACCGGATGCCGACAAGCAATATCGTCATTAACATGGCTCCGGCGGATATCCGTAAAGAGGGTTCCGCTTATGACTTACCATTGGCCATCGGCATGCTGGGCGCCAGTGAAGTTATTCAATCGGATAAAACAGACCGTTATCTGATAATGGGAGAACTAAGCCTGGACGGTAGTCTGCAACCCATTAAAGGAGCGCTTCCCATTGCCATAAAAGCGAGAGAACTCGGCTTCGAGGGAATCATCATTCCAAAACAAAACACCCGGGAAGCCGCTGTCGTAAACAATCTGCAAGTTTATGGAGCGGAGAACCTGAAAGAGGTTATCGAATTCTTCAATGGTAAACAGGAAGTAAAGCCGGTACATATCGACACCCGTAAAGAGTTTTATACCCGGCAGAACAGCTTCGACCTGGACTTCTCCGATGTAAAAGGGCAGGAGAACGCGAAACGCGCATTAGAGGTAGCCGCCGCAGGCGGACACAATATTCTTCTGGTAG
>OMEI01001049.1_pt1 | contig 11513 bp, 4 predicted proteins | sample 1645381 | NCBI WGS metagenome assembly OMEI01 (sample SAMEA103958119, study PRJEB25191) | human gut metagenome | biome: human-associated habitat [ENVO:00009003]; feature: intestine environment [ENVO:2100002]; material: feces | place: Germany | collected 2013/2015 | reverse complement strand
ATCATTTCGGAATAGTCCTGCAGGTTTTCGATAGTAACCGTACCGGAGTAGTTCAAAGACATCTTACCCTCCTTACCGGATTTGGTAGTAACCAGAATAACGCCATTAGCACCACGAGAACCGTAAATAGCCGTAGCAGAGGCGTCTTTCAATACATCAATAGACTCAATGTCCTGCGGATTCAAAGTTTCAATACCGCTATTGGACATCAAAGGAATACCATCCACTACATACAGCGGAGTATTGCTGGCACTCAAAGAGCGCACACCGCGTACGTTAATCGTTCCCACTTCGCCCGGGCGCTCATTGCTGACAATGTCTACACCAGCTGCCTTGCCCTGCATAGCTTCAAAGGCGTTGGCTACCGGACGTGAATTCAGTTCCTCGGAACCTACGCGAATCATGGCACCGGTAACGTCCGATTTCTTCTGAACACCATAGCCTACTACCACTACTTCATCCAGCATTTCATTGTCTTCTACAAGCACCACTTTAAGATTGGCCTTGTTCTTAGCGGAGATTTCCTGAGTCTTGTAGCCGATATAACTAATCTGGATAACTCCCGCTTCAGGCACATCATTCAGTGTGAACTTACCGTCGATGTCAGTGATAATTCCGTTCGTTGTCCCTTTGACAAGAACACTGGCACCGATGATGGATTCACCGTTTCCGTCTACCACAAGTCCTGTGATTGTTTTGTTTTGCGCGAATGCGCATAAGGTTGCTGCAAAAGCAAAGAGCACAAACAGCACCTGACGCTTGAGTATACTCATAAAATATACTCCTTCTTTCTTCCTGCTTCTCATAGAATAATCTTGGTTTACAATTAGTTTAAATTAGCGTTTTCGAACACAGTGTTTTACTGCAACAAAAATATAAATCTTAAAAACACTATAGAATAACTATTTTGATATAAAACATCCTTTTTTTGCTATAAATGAGTAACAACTCCTTAATACAAACGAAAATAGAATGTATAACTTAAAACACTTCTGCGCATCTTTGCAGCAGATTTAAGAAACGCATAAAAGAGATGAGTACGAAAGTAGAAAACTAAATGAAACAAAAGAAAACGCAAGTATAAAATATACAATATAGATACGTGAAGCAGAAAATAATAAAGTATAAGGAATTATATTTTTCATGCTTTATTCGCGTGCTTTCCCGTATAAAAAAGAAAAAAGGAGAAAAAGATTATAAACGAACAATTCAGTATTACAGGTAAAGTAGCAGTCATCACCGATGCAGGTGGTGTATTGGGTGGCAGCATTGCCAAGTGTTTTATGCAACAAGGCGCTAAAGTCGTAGCGGTAGACATCCGTCAGGAACAACTGGACAAGCGTGTAGAGGAACTGAAAACCTATGGTGAAGATGTAATCGGTATCGTCGGTAACGTGCCGGACATCGCCAGTCTTGAGAAACTTTGGATAGTGCCGCGATGGCTAAGCAAGGTAAAGGCTACATCGCCAACTTCACCCAATACTCATGCAACTTACCCTTACCCGAACATCTGCAAAAGGGAAAAATACTTCTTATCAAGCAACAGGTAATGTAAACCAAAAGCAAGCCCCTTTACCCGATTCACTTTCCACACCGATAGTACCGCCCAGTTGTTCAACGATGCTCTTGCTGATAGACAATCCCAATCCTGTGCCATGTACAAAAGAGTTCAGTTTGACAAAACGGTCAAATATCTCAGCCTGCTTTTCCTGTATAATGCCGATGCCAGTATCAGCAACATAAAAGCGCAGCAAGTTGGTTTCTGCCTGCCCATAACCTAAACGTATGCTACCGGTCGAAGTAAATTTTATCGCATTATTCATGAAATTTGCTATCACTTGATTTAAACGATTACGATCGCTCACAATGATACACTCCGGCAGGCGATGATCAAAGACAACCTCTACTCCCGGTCTGGCTTTGAGTTTCATCGTACGCACCATATCCTCACACAGTTGGTTCACATCCAATTCCTGTTTTACGAAATCAAAGGTTCCGGCTTCTATTTTTGACAAATCCAGAATATCGGATATCAATTGCAACAGCAACTCATTATTTTCTTCCACAATCGCCATATACTGCTCCCGTTCTTCCGGATTCTCTCCCTGCACCAACAAACTGGAAAAACCTACAATTGCATTCAGCGGAGTACGTATCTCATGACTCATATTGGCAAGAAAAGCACTCTTCAGACGATCTGCCGTTTCGGCTTTCTCTTTAGCATCAATCAGTTTGGCTTCGGTTTCTTTCAATTCCGTAATATCATAGTTTACACTGATAAGCTCTATTACACCGTTTTCCGGTTGATATTGATTGACTACCACATTGGTGCGCACCCAATTCCATTGATCTTCCGTCCCCGGATGCAAAATACGTATCTCTCCCTTGAAGTCTCTTACTTCTCCAAGCCGTGCCTTATAAAGAAAATCCAAAATCCGCTTTCTGTCATCCGGGTGCATTTTACTATATACCCCTATAATATCCGACAAAGGCGTATTTTCATCTTCTCCCATATTCTTATACCATTGCTTAATGGCATAGCCTTTCCTATCCAGCAAGTTCGACTTTGCATAACCTACTTTTGCATAATCAGAAATCAACAGGAAGAAGTTCTCAAAATCACAAATACGGTTCAAAGCATCCATACGCTCGGTATTATCGATATTGATAAAGGCATATCCGGTAAAGTTACCCTTACTATCATATAACTTGCTGATTTTGGTATATAGGTTTATCTTATTGCGCTTACCGGAAGGATAATATCCCTCTACATTTTCAAATTCATAATCCAATCTGAAATCTACAATATCCCGGTCACGTATCTGCTCTATCAACTGAGGTGACAAGTTAGGATTCTCAAACAGGTTGATACCTATCACATCCGCCTTATCGCGGATACCGAATATTTCTATATTCTTGTTATTGACATCTACCAGAAAGCCGTCAGTATCATAAATCTCCACCCCAGCCGGTATATTGGCAAAAATGTTTCTAAAGAGTTTCTCACTACGGTCCAAAGCCTGACGTTCCCGTATTGCCTCATCCTGCGTTTTACGCAGTTCAACGCAGATACTGATGATATTGGCCAACGATCCCAACCATTGGTAGTCTTCATTGCTCCACAAGATAGTACGGTCTACCAAATCTACTCCCATAAAACCTTTCACCGTATCATTCGCCACCAATGGAACAGCCATTAAAGCTTTGATACCCTGCTGCTCCAATAACCGGAATTCGCCTTCTTCCATTTCGGGCAACTTATACAATGACTCGAACAATATAGGTTTCTGCGACAAAACTTGAGTAGTCCACCACGGCATGAAAGTAACCGGTATATTCCGGAATGCTTCTACCGCCGGTAACACCCCTTCGGCAACAACTTCATAAGTGCAAGTCTGAAAAGTATAATCTTTTTCATACTCAAAAATATACGCACGTCCGGCATGGAAAAAGTCCAAAATATCTTTCAGAATTTCGTAGATGCCGGAAGCTACAGACTCGTCTTTAAGAAAATGAGACAAGGAATGGGAAATAGAGTTCTGGCGATACAGCAAATTATTGATGTGATACATGCGGTCCTTATCCTCTTTGTTTACCGGTTCCGTTACCCGTTGCAGGATTCCGAAAGCTTTCAGATGCCCATCAGGTGCAAGCTCTCTATACCCCATGCGGGAATGTACCCGGACAACTCCGGTTGCCGTATGGATAGGAAAGGTCTGTTCGTATACCTCCACTTCCTTTATGGAAAGGAACTCTCTGGTAATGCGTCCCCGATAATCCTCACGAATCATCCGGCCGAAATCCTGAAAAGAGAGGCTGTCCCCCTTCATCCCCAACAAATCGCATACATATTCGGAACATAAATACTGCTCAGCAGAAAAGTCGGCTTCCCACCAACCAATGCGCCCAAGCAAAGACAAACGCCGAAAGCGTTCGTTATCATTGTGAGGGGGAACATCCATAATTTGTTTGTCTGTTTGTTTATTGATAATAACCTGAATAATTCCAGTTTTGAGATAATGGCTTTTGCGGAACAAATGGGGATGAGTCATTCCACCTTGTACCGTAAAATAAAAGGGATGACCGGACTGACCGTTGTTGAATTTATAAATGAATACCGCCTGTTCAAAGCCGTCCAATATTTTAAGGAAGGCGAGACGAATATCGGTACTGTATGTTCCAAATGCGGATTCAATGATGTGAAACATTTCCGTGATCTTTTCAAACGTAAGATGAATATGACTCCCAAGCAATATGTGTTGAGTTTATAGCTGGATCAGATAATCTGATTCATTTATTCACCACGAATTGCCCCGAATCGCCCAATAGCCGAATTTCACCCTAAAAAAGCCGAATTACTTCCCTTTTAGGCAATGCATCCTGCTTAGTTTTGCGACAAAACGAGGGTGCAATGCCTTGAATAGTTAATTTTAAAATCAGTTTTATGGAAAAACATTTTTTCTTTATTTCGTTAAGGAAGACTTTATTCCTGACAGCGACATTTGTTTTATTAATAGGAAACACGCAACCTTCCTATGCAATGCTAGGAGTAGACGAGGAGTTGCAGGTTATGCAGAACGGCATAGTCAAGGGACGAATCGTCGACACAAACGGAGAAGCGGTGATTGGAGCCAATGTAAAGTTAAAAGGAAGCAATCAAGGAACTATTACTGATGTGGATGGAAACTTTTCTTTGGAAAATGTATCGGAAGATATCCTAATTGTATCTTATATTGGCTTTGAAGAGCAAGAAGTTGCCATTAAAGGGCGGAAGTATGTAAAAGTCATATTGAAAGAGAATTCGCAGCTTCTTGATGAAGTCGTTGTAGTGGGATATGGCGCACAGAAAAAGGTGAATCTGACTGGAGCAGTGGCGAGTCTTGATGTGAAACAACTAGAGAGTCGACCTATTACCAGTGCTTCGCAGAGCTTGGCAGGTAAGATAGCAGGTGTACATATTGCACAATCGTCCGGTATGGCAGGTGCAGACGGTGCGCAGATCACCATTCGCGGACTCGGTACGTTGAATAATACTTCTCCTCTTATCTTGATTGATGGGGTTATTTCTCCGAATATGGATGTAGTAAATCCAGCGGATATTGAAAGTATCTCTGTCTTGAAAGATGCTGCATCGGCTTCTATATACGGTTCGCAAGCTGCGAATGGTGTTGTATTGGTCAGTACAAAGAAAGGAAAAGCAGAAGGGAAGTCAACTTTTAATGTAAGTACAGGCCTTTCTTGGTCTAAGATGACTGACCAGAGTAAGCCGGACATGGTGACGGATCCAGAAACATTTATGCTCCTGATGAATGAGGCGCGAATCAACTCCGGATTAGAGTCAGCTTTTCCGGATGAAGTAATTGAAAGATACCGTACACCTAAATTCAGGGATGCGTGTTCTACCGATTGGTTTGATCAGATTTTTCGCACGGCTACTACCCAGGAATACAATATGAGTGCAAGCGGCGGAAATAATAAGACCAAATATTACTTTTCTTTAGGCTATATGGACCAGGGATCCATAGCATCCAGTGGTAACTATAAACGGATTACTGCCCGTCTGAACCTGGATACTTATGTACTTCCCAAATTAAAGATCGGAGCATCTATTGGTTATACTTACGGCGATCAGCGCACTCCGAACGGAAGTGTAGATGAGGTCTTTGCGCTTGACCTGATGCGTGCCAATCCTCTGAATCCGGCCTATAACTCAGACGGTACGATTGCGATGCCCGATAATACGACTTTGTCCTATACGGGACAGGTGCAAGGAGAGAATCCATTGACCAAGATGCTTTACAATGAGATTCATCAGAAAAACAATAACATTTACGGTAATGCTTTCTTGAGTTGGGACATTTTTCCTGAACTGAAAGTGTATGCATACTTCAATGCAAATGTGCAATTAAGAGATTATAGTGAGTGGAAGGGCTGTCCGGAGGTTAAAAATTGGCGATATGAGGAACTGCTTGCGGAAGGCGCCGATATGGAAGATGTGATTAGTGACGGTTATTATGGAAACGGAAGTTTGAAGATGTCGTCAGCCAGAGATTACCGGATTAACCCGTATGTTCAGATGGAATATTCCAAGTCAATTGGCCGGCATCATATGAGAGCCATGGTTGCTGCCAGCTATGAAGCGACCAATTACGACTATTTTGATACATCCAGAGGAAAGTACATCTCCAATTATGTGCATATTCTCGATTCAGGAGATCCTTCCACAGTGCAAAATAGCAGCAGTATGACACAATATGCCATTCTTTCCCAATTCGGACGTGTGAACTATGATTTTGCAGACAAGTATCTTTTCGAATTTAATCTGCGTCGTGACGGTTCTTCCAGATTCGGTTCCAATTTCAAGTATGGTATATTCCCTTCTTTCTCTGTGGGATGGGTGTTGACGCAGGAAAATTTCATGAAGAAGATTCCTACGATTAACTTTCTAAAACTGCGTGCTTCCTGGGGACAGCTCGGCAACCAGTATAGCAGCGATAATTTCCCTTATATTGCCAAGATCGGTTATGACGGTAATTATGTGTGGGGGAATGAGGTGGCAACAGGCGTTGTTCCGACTTCTTATGGTAACCCGGATATTCACTGGGAGACTACCAATGTGACGAATGTAGGTTTTAATCTTCATCTGTTCAATTCGGAGCTGGTGCTGGAAGGTGATTACTTTATGCGTAAGACAAAAGACATTTTATTCGATACGCCATTGCCGTACGAGACAGGATTCAAATCGGTGTTAACCAACCTGGCAGAAGTGCAAAACAGCGGTTTTGAATTATCGGCTACTTATCAGAAAAGATTGAAAGACTTCCATTTCTCCATTGGTGGTAATATGTCACATATTCAAAATAAGGTCAATGCCATAGACCCTGGAATGACCGGAGAGACCGACCGTCATATCAGTGGTAATAAAATTACGACTCGCAATAAACCGATGAATTCCTATTATATGTTGAAATGGACCGGCAAGATTTATCAGACTCAGGAAGAAGTGGATAACTCTCCCCATGTGAAAGGAGCAGGACCGGGTGACTTGGTATTTGAAGATATCAGCGGTCCTGAAGGAAAACCGGATGGAGTGATTGATGCCAATGACCGTCAGATATTGGGAACGGAATATCCGGCATGGACATTTGGCGCAAATTTATCATTTGGGTATAAAGGTATAAATATCAGTGCCGATTTTCAGGGGATTGCAGATGCTTATACCTATGGAACATGCGAATATTATACTCCGACATTCCAAGGTTCCAATTTTGGCCAATATTGGACGAAACGTTGGACTCCGGAACATCCGAGTGAGACAGTCCCGCGTTTGTGGGTTGAAAGCGGTCCTAATGTTGACTACGCCAACAGCTATTTCCTGATGGATAGAACTTATCTGCGTCTGAAGAATCTGGTTTTGAGCTATGACCTGCCGTTAAACATCATCCGTACGCTGAAGATGGAGAAAATGAGAGTATATGTTTCCGCTTCCAATTTATTCACCTGGACGAAGAAGGATTACCGGGGACTGGATCCGGAACGCTCCAACGGTGCAGGTGAACGAGGTGGTATTCCGCAAGCGATGACAGTGAAAATGGGTATTGATTTAACTTTCTAATAACTGAAACAGTATGAAAAAAATATATGTATTGCTTTTATCCGCTTTCTCGTTTATTATGTTGAGTGGGTGTAATGATTGGATTGAACTGGAACCGAAAGATACGGTGGCTAATGAGAATTTCTTTAAAACAAAAGATGATTTTGACCAGGCTGTGACAGGTTTATATTCCATGCTTCGCCCGCTGGATGATGAAGCCAAAGACGGAGCGTATTTTGGGAATCTGTATTGGGAAGTTTGTGCAGACGTATGCATGTATAAGAATAGTTGGACGCAGCCCTAGTTTGATATATCACGGGGTGAATTGAAATCCGTGACCGACAATGTCGCATCTTTATATCAGAAGGTGTATGCGGCTATTTCCTGGTCGAATACGATCATTGAACAGATAGAGGCCAAGCAATCGGAGTTTCCTGAGGACTTTGTGAATTATGTAAAAGGACAGGCGCATTTTGTGAGGGCTATATGTTACATCCGTCTGACAAGTCTTTGGGGGCCGGTTCCAATGATCGATCGTCTTTATCTTCCTTCCGAATCAAAGTTGCCGAGAAGCTCGGTTGATGATATAACGAACCAGCTGATTATCCCAGATCTTAAAATAGCTGTCAGCTGCCTGGAGATGACTCCTTATAATAACAAATGGGGACTTGCCACCAAACAAGCAGCTATGGGGATGAGAGTACGTGCTTATTTGTATAACAAGGATTATGAAAATACGGTGGAAGCTGCAAAGGAATTGATGGAACTTGATAAAACCTTAGAAAATTCCATGTTCTTGGACGATTATAAAAGCATATTCGCCAACTCGAATGAAAATAACCCAGAAATATTGTTCAGCCTGAAGTATGTAGCTAACGGAACCAAACAGGGAAGTACGTTCAATACTCCTTTTGGAAGCAAAATCCCCGGACTGCCGACAGGAAGCATGAATGGTTCATGGGCAACTGTATCTATCTTGCCGGAGTTTATTGATTCTTATCCATTGACTGACGGCAAGACGGTGGCTGAAGGATCTATGGTATATGATTCTCAGAATAAGTGGGCCAACCGTGGTCCCCGATTCGAAAGTACGTTTTATATTGGTGGTTATTCCGTCGTGAACGGTATGCCTTTCACCTCTGAGTATGTGTGCGGCATTGATGCACAGTGTGCGATAGATTATCCGTTAAATATCAACAAAGGATATATGAACGAAGATAAAAAGACAGAATGGTTGCAGGAAGACGAGTCCGATTTCATTATTCTGCGCTATACCGATGTGCTGTTGATGTATGCCGAAGCGAAAACGATGCTCGGGGATATAGACCAGTCTGTATTTGATATATTGGACGCAGTGAGAGACCGTGCCGGAATAGCACATGTGGCTCATACAACAGACCCGAAGGCTATGATGAAAATCATCCAGGATGAACGGAAATGGGAATTTGCTTTTGAAGGGTTGAGATACTTTGACATTCGTCGCTGGGGGATAGCTGCCGATGTGATTAATTCGATCACTTCCGACGAACTGTATAATTTCGGTTCGCACAAAGTCTTTGTTGCACCTGCCAACTATCTATGGCCTTTGCCGCAGGAAGCTACTGATGCCAATCCTAATCTGCTCCCCAATAATGAGGGATATTAATTTGAAACAAGAAGTAAACCAGTAAATAATAAGTAAATAATGAAACATATTATACATATCATCGTTTTGGCTGTTATTACAGTTGTATATATAAGCTGTGAAAAGGAAGATTATGCCCTTCAGCGTTTGAGTGCTCCTGCACAATTGACTGCTAGTCGCGGTGATACCTCAGTTTTCCTAAAATGGACGAAAGTGGAAGATGCTTCTTTTTATACATTGGTCAGAGGATTAAAAGTGATTGCAGATAGTTTGACGGTTGAATCTTATGAAGACGACTCTGCTCCTGATACATTGACTGAATATCGCATTTATGCTGTGGACAACCAAGGATGGCGTTCGGCTACTTACGCGGTGGATTCGGGTTATTTGGGAATCCCTGATGGCATTGAACCTCGTGTTCCTGCCAAGTTAGAAGCATCCGATACTAATATTGAAGGCTGTTTATTATCCTGGAGTGCAGGACGTTTTGCCACTTCGTATAAAGTGTATAAAAATGGCACGTTTTATAAAGAGGTGACAAACAAGAAGTTCCTGGATTATGCAGCTTCGGTGACGGGTGCTGAATATACTGTATATTCGGTCAACCACAATGGTATGTCGAAAGGTATTTCCGTGACCGGCAAAAAGGCTTATCAGTGTCTCGACGATTATGAAACCTACGAGATCGGAAGTGTGATTGAACCTTGGACATTTATTCAAGACCGTATCGGATATTATACAGAGGGGAATCCGCTTGTAACCAATGAAAGGCCTTTCAACGGAACTAAATCATTAAGCATTAAAAAAGGAAAAATAGAGTTGATGTTCGACTGGGGCGGAGTGTGGAATGACGGTTATTATACCATAAGTTTCATGACTTATAAGGCATCCGGCCCATTCAAACTTTATTCAGATTTTGGTATTGATGATACAGTTCAGGGTACAGGCGAATGGGTGCAATATAACTATCAGACCGGTCTGCTGAAAGCCGGAGATAAATTCAAGATGGTGATAGATTCAAGAGAGGATGACGATATTCTCTATGTGGACAATTTGTCGATAGAATACGCAAAAGAATAGTTCTATTTTGATGATACAGACATGAGAATATTATATCATTATTTCTTATTGACCGTTTTCCTTCTATTCAATGTACCGGATGTTGGTGCATCGAGACAACTCTTTGCCATACATCCGGTCATCTACCCTTATCCGGTTGAGCCGATGGAATATCCTGAATATTCCCGGCGTCCTTATCCGGCTCTTTCCTGGAGTGATTTCGATCATCGGACTCAATTCGTAGCCGGGCGGAATGTTCCGTCAAACGAAACTGAACTGGCTGATGTTCCGGGGTTGGTATATCGTCCTGGTGCTTCATTCTTAAAGAATCAGGAGTTTACGGGAAAGTTGCAATATATAGGAAAGCATGGAATGTATCTTCACAACATAGATGGGTATGGACCGGGAAGTCCTTTTTATGGAAGTTTTGGTGAATATATCGTGCCGGAGTGGCAAACAGAGCAAATCAGAAAGCACCTGGGACACCGGTTTACCGGATTTGATGTAGGAGAACAGGATGGCCGGTTTAACTTTACCTATAAACAGATAATGGAACCGTACATTCCGGATCGCAGAAGGCAGTATCTTGCTTCCCAGCCTTATTTTGACCGTGTCGCTGCAGATTTGGGAAACTGGTGCAGTTCGTTGAGTGTACTGTGGTACTGGCATTACATTCTAAAAGAAGGATATACGATTCTTGCAGGGGCGGAAACACAGAATAAGATTACCAACGGACAGGTGCAATATATGCATCTGCGCGGAGCGGGAAAGCAGTACGGTATCTTGTGGTTCGGTGATGTATCGGTGTTTGATACATGGGGATATAAGAATTACTCCCGAGACGAGAAATACGAGCGTGTGAATAAAGGAGGAAGTTTATCGTTGTTTAAACGCTCTTATTATACACAGTATATGTATAATGCAACGATACTCAGCATGGAGTCGGGATGGTGCGAAGGTCATTTTGCCACTAACAAGGGAGAATTGACTCCTATTGGTAAAATGCATACCGATTGTGCGAACTTTGTAGAGAAGTACGGACAGCCGGGCTGTATGGTTACACAAATCGCTTTACTCAATGATTTCTATTCCGGTTGGATGCCGGCAGACCATATCGCAGGCCGATTTCAGGTTTGGAACGGGATGGATTATGAAGCAGGTGACTTTCTTACGGATGCAATGATAAGTTTATTTTTCCCGAATTATGGACGGAGTGGCTTTTTTCATGATGAAACG
>OMEI01001043.1_pt1 | contig 11609 bp, 8 predicted proteins | sample 1645381 | NCBI WGS metagenome assembly OMEI01 (sample SAMEA103958119, study PRJEB25191) | human gut metagenome | biome: human-associated habitat [ENVO:00009003]; feature: intestine environment [ENVO:2100002]; material: feces | place: Germany | collected 2013/2015 | reverse complement strand
TTCCTGCTGAACCGCTCTTCCGATCTGCCTAATAAGCCGATATCATAAGCCCAGCCGTCGCCGCCGAAGATCCACTGGCTCCGTTTAACGAGGAACTGTTTCATATCGTAAACCTGTTCCAATTCAGGTTTGCCGTCTTTTTCAGCTTCGAGGAGAGCGATGACCTTGTCGGACCGTTCGCGAGTGCCTTCACTCTTAGCCATGTTTTCTTTCCAGTCTTTCAGTGCGGCCTGTAATTCAGGACTTGCAACTTCCATAGCTGCATCGACGTACTGAGCCAAGAGTTTCCGTTCCGTCTTTTCAGCCAGCATCATGCCGAAGCCATATTCAGCGTTGTCTTCGAAGAGGGATGTCGACCAAGCCGGGCCATGACCCTGTTCGTTCTTGGTGTAGCCGCAGTCCGGTGCACTGCCGCCCCAAACGCTGGAACAGCCGTGAGCATTGGCAATGATCATGCGGTCGCCATAGAGCTGGGTAATAACTTTACAATACGGGGTTTCAGCACAGCCTGCGCAAGCGCCGGTGAATTCGAGCAAGGGCTGTTCGAACTGGCTGCCGATAACGGTGTTCTTGTCCATCGGATTCGGTTTAATCGGCAGGTTGATGACGTAATCCCAGAGATCTGCTCTGTATTCTTCTTCGTCGAAGGGTTTCATCGTCAAGGCCTGTTTCGGGCAGACATGCGTACAGCTTCCGCAGCCGAGGCAGTCCATGACCGATACGACGATATTGTATTTGTATTCCGGTGCTGCTTTGATTTCCTTATCCTGATAGCCTTTAGGAGCGTTCGCAGCTTCTTCCGGCGTCATGAGGAAGGGACGGATAGCAGCGTGAGGACATACGAAGGAACACTGGTTACAGCCGATACACTTTTCAGCATCCCAGCTCGGTACGAACATGGCAACGCCGCGTTTTTCTTCAGCAGCCGTGCCGGTCGGCCAACGACCGTCTTCAAAGCCGTCATATGCGCTGACCGGAAGGTCGTCGCCTTCGAGAGCATTGACAGGAATGGAGAAGTCACGGAAGAATTTCGTGTGTTTCGACATATCGACCGGTTCGTCAACAGCATCAGCCCAAGCGGCCGGAACATTAACTTTGACGATAGCAGACAAGCCCTGGTCGATCGCTTCGTTGTTCATATCAACGATGTTCTGACCTTTTTTGCCGTAAGATTCGACAACGGATTCTTTCAATTTAGAGATAGCCAAGTCAAGGGGAATGACGTCAGCCAGTTTAAAGAAGGCCGACTGCATAATCATATTGATGCGGCCGCCAAGACCGATTTTCTGTGCAATACCAACAGCGTCGATGATGTAGAATTGGACGTCGTTGCGGGCGATGGAGCGTTTAATTTTAGCCGGTAATTTTTCATCGAGTTCTTCCGGTTTCCATACGGTGTTCAGTAAGAAGGTACCGCCCTTCTTGATGCCCCGCAGGAGATCGAAGCCGTGCGTATAGGATTGACGGTGGCAGGCGATGAAGTCTGCGTCATTGATGAGATACGGCATCTTGATCGGCGTATCGCCAAAGCGCAGGTGAGAAACGGTAACGCCACCGGATTTTTTCGAGTCATATGCAAAGTATGCCTGAGCGTACATATCGGTGTTGTCGCCAATGATCTTGATAGCGCTCTTATTCGCACCGACCGTACCGTCGGAACCGAAGCCCCAGAACTTACAAGCTTTCAGGCCTTCACCAGCCGTGTCGACGTTCTGGACACGCGGCAGGGATTTATGCGTAACGTCATCGACGATGCTCAAGGTGAAGTCGTTCTTCGGTTCGAAGGCTTTCAAGTTATTGAAAGCAGCTACGACGTCGCCCGGTAAGAATTCTTTCGAAGCGATACCATAACGGCCATGGTAAACTTTCGGAGCTACGTCAGCAGCAGCGAAGGAAGCAGCTACGCTGTGGTACAGCGGTTCGCCGTTAGCGCCCGTTTCTTTCGTGCGGTCCAAGACGGCAATCTTCTTAACCGTATCAGGAACGGCTGCCAAGAAGTGTTTTTCCGACCACGGACGGAACATGTGAACGTTGATACAGCCGACTTTTTCGCCTTGTTCAACGAGCAGTTTAACCGTTTCTTCAATGGTCTGTGCGCCAGAACCCATAGCGACGAGAACGAGTTCAGCATCAGGAGCACCGGTGTAGTTGAAGAGATGGTATTCACGACCGGTGATTTCGCTGATTTTCTTCATGTAGCCTTCCGCAACTTCCGGAACGCGGTCGTAGAATTTGTTCAAGGATTCACGATGCTGCATAAAGACTTCAGCCGGTTCGCAGAAGGAAATAGCTTCCGGATTATCCGGGTTCATGCCGCGTTTACGGAATTCACGAACGGCATCCATATCGAGAAGCGGACGGAGTTTTTCATAAGGAATAACTTCGATTTTCTGGATTTCGTGAGACGTACGGAAACCATCGAAGAAGTTAATGATAGGGATACGACAGGTAATAGCCGTTGCATGGACGACAGCAGCCAGGTCCATGATTTCCTGAACACTGGATTCACACATCATGCTGATGCCCGTTCCGCGCATAGCCATGGCATCGTCGTGACCGGCAAAGATCGTGTAACCGTTCGTTGCGACTGTACGGGAAGCGACGTGGAAGACGCCCGGCAGCAATTCGCTGGAAATTTTGAACATATTACTGAGCATGATCATCATGCCCTGAGAGGACGTGAAAGTCGTCGTAAGGGCACCGGTATTCAAAGCACCGTGCATCGCACCGGCAGCACCTTTTTCAGACTGCATTTCCTGAACCTGGACGGTTGCGCCAAACAAGTTCTTACGGCCATGAGCAGCCCATTCATCGACGTGTTCAGCCATCGGCGATGACGGCGTAATCGGGAAGATGGATGCCAGTTCCGTAAAGGCATAGGCAATATGGGCGGCTGCCTCGTTGCCATCCATAGTCTTAAAAACTTTCTGTGTCATAATACTGTTCCCCTTTCTGTAAAACATCGTAACTTGAAAGAATCCGTGTACACTTGGAGTCATCCCATTACATTGCAAGGACAAAATAATCACTATAAGCTATGTAGCTATGGTATTAACTAGATGACTATTTGTTATCCTCATTGTACTATTTATAAAAATTTTACGCAAGAGCTTTCCAGTAAAACGTTCATCTTATGCCGATTCTGTCTAAACGCATACATATTTATGTAATCGTTGCATGGACTTTACGAGGAACAAAGATTCATCATGACGACGATTACATTTTATAAAGAAAAGAATCCGTAAAGGTTCTGAAAAGTAAGAGGGCCTTAAATTTGTGAAAGTTTTCCCATCAAAGGTCAATACAACAAACAAAAAAAAGGCCCCGCATTATAGCACAAAGCGTAATGCGGGGTCTCTGTTACAGGTTATTAGAGGGCCTTTTCGATAATCGGATCTAATTCTTCCGGAGTCGTGCTCGGTTCAAAGCGCTGAACCTGGCTGCCGTCACGGCTGACGAGGAATTTCGTGAAATTCCATTTAATGCCGTTGCCTTCGGCGTTGTCCGGATAGTGTTCAGCTACGACCTGCTGAATCAGGCGGCCGCTGTCTTTATCCGTTTCATAGCCTTTGAAGGGAGCAGCTTCGGTGAGGTATTTGTAAAGGGGATCTGCCTTTTCACCGCGAACGTCAATTTTGGCGAACAGCGGGAAGGTAACGCCGTGGTTCAGGCGGCAGAAATCTTCGATATGTTTATTATCTTCCGGATCCTGTTCCAAGAACTGGTTGCACGGGAAACCGAGAATGACTAAGCCCTTGTCCTTATATTTTTTATAAAGAGCTTCCAAGCCATCGTACTGCGGCGTAAATCCGCATTTGCTGGCCGTGTTGACGATAAGCAGCAGTTTTCCTTCATACTGGCTCAAGGCAACGTCGCCGCCGCGGATATCTTTAACGGTAAAATCAAATACTTTCATTGTGTTATTCCTCCTGTTTCTCTTAGACGTCATGAATTACGCAGCCACCAAATTCCGGTGAACACATAGCGCTGTCAAGGGCCGGAGCTTCTTTAACGGAGAAAGTTTCCTTCCACAGGCCGTGGAGGTTGCAGTATGCATAGACTTCGCCATTATCGCCGGTTTCAAAATGAGCCTTCGGTTCTTCACCCGGTTTGAGATAATGGATATCTACACCTTTATCGTCGACCAAGGCAATCCATTCAATATAATGTTTTTCTTCCATCGGATGAATGACAGAACCAACCTGAACTTCCAGATGGTTGTCGATTTTCTGGATACAGGGGACGTGTTTTTCCTGTGCGGCATCAACGGAACCAGCTACGAGATGAGTCAATTTTTGGCCTGCATAAATTACTTCTTCCGGTGCCTGTGCGCCGACGACGACCAAAACTTTACCATCTGCATCATTGCGGTAAAATTCAACATGCTTCATATCAATTCCTCCTCCAGGGGATAGCACCCCTCAATCAAAAATAAAAATAAGCTATATAATCTAAAAAAATTATAAGCATTTGCTTCCTAATTAATACTTTTTCTTATGTGCTTATTATAGGTCAAATTGTCATATTTGTCAATAACGGAGAATTATTATTCTTTATATAAGTAAGTGCAGAAAGACCTTACAGACTTCCATTTTTGATGATTTTATGCAGGTTTTACGGGCTTTACCGCCCATTCCGAAAAGACAGATTTCTTATTATAATATTTTTTTCTCCCATTTTACCACTCGCCTTTCATCAAAATTCCGTCGTATCGTTCCGCAACATGAATTCGGCAAAGGCAGCCTCCCTCCATAAAATGAACAAGGCCTCCACGGCTGTGCATAGAAAAGCCGCCGCAACATGGCTGTTGCGGCGGCAGGGCTAACTTTTTGGGGTCACATCACAACAGTTCTGCTGCGGCGGCCGGGCTTTTTTTTATATCAGAATAAGAAACGTCGTTGTACATGCAGATACGTCAAAGGCAGTTACACTCCGTCAACGAGATGAGCTGCATCCATCCCGGGAACGACATCATAATGGCGGACGCCCCTTTCTTCGGTACAGCGGAGAAGTCCCTTATCCATAAGATACTCGACATGAGACAAGGTTTCTCCTAAGGCAAACCACTTCTGCGTCGGCGGAAAGTCTTTCCAGGGTTTGCCGCGCATGGACCAAGTCATATGGGGTGCAATCTCATAGGCCGTGCTATGCGGATATTCCGCGGCCAGGCGAAGGACTTCACGGAGGCGTCGGTCGTGATGAGCCAGAAGTTCATCGATACGGCCGACGACCGACGTATCACCCTCCCGATGAGCCGGCAAAGCTTGGCTGACCGGCAGGTCCTTCACCTTCTTCAGACTTTCCAAATACCGCTGCAGTGCCTGCTTCATATGGTACCAAACCTGGATATTCGGCGTAATGTCAAACAGGATGTGGTCGCTCGTAAAGAAAATCTTTTCTTTGGGCATATAGAGGCAGCACAAGCCCGGCGTATGCCCCGGTGTATGAATGACCGTAAGCTCACAGCCCGCCAGGTGCAGGACGTCTCCATCAGCGACCGCGTTAATCGGAAAATGCGGGTCCGGTGAAAAAGTTCGAGCCTGATTGGAAAATTGGCTCTTGATTTCTTCCGGCGGCATCCCTTCGCGCATGAAATTGTCTTCAGCAGCCTTCCACGTCGAGCCGTCTTCCGAATCGACAAGGTATTGATAGTCGACGGGATGCATGTAAATCGGGCAGCCCGCTTTGGCAAAGAAGCCGACAAGGCCGGTATGATCCGCATGGAGGTGCGTCAAAAATAATGCCGAGCTCTTCTAAACCGCGGCACAGGGCCTCACGGCATTCCGGACGGTTAAAGCCCGTATCGATGACCAGATTCTCGCTCTTACCTTTAATGACATAGGCATTTAAATACTGGAGCGGATTATCCGGTAATACGACGCGGATGCGGTATACATCCGGCGACGCATGCAGTTTTTCAATCATAAGGTCCCTCCTAAAGGTACGTAGAAAAAGAGACTGCCGCAGACGCGGCAGTCTCTTGTACTCATAGTTTCTTTTTCCGCGGATTGTAGCGGTTCATGCCCTTGTCGACACCGAGGCGCAGACAACCTTCAATGGCCGTCGCGGCATCTTCGATGCCCTGGAGATACTTTTCACGCAGTTCTTCCGGAAAGGGCGTCAAGACGTGATCGATGACATCGTGATGAGGGAGCGGGCGGCCAATACCGACGCGAAAGCGGGTAAAATCGGTGCAGCCGTTGGCAAAGAGACTCTTAATCCCATTATGTCCGCCGTCACTGCCGTTCTTACGAATGCGCAGGCGGCCGACAGCCAAATCCATGTCGTCATAAGCAACGTAAACATCAGGCTGCTCTACCTTATACCAACGCATCAGAGGCCCCACGGCCCGGCCGCTGTCATTCATGAATGTCTGGGGCTTGACCAAGATGATTTTTTCATCGTCAACGGTCACCTGGGCCACGAGGGCATCCATTCGCTCCTGCCAGGACGTCACTTCCCAGCGTTTGGCCAGTTCATCGATGACATCGAAACCCGTATTATGTTTTGATTGTTCATATTGACGGCCCGGATTGCCCAGGCCTACGATCATATGCACGGTATCGTTTCCTTATTTATCGAAAAGACGGCTGACAGAGACGTCATGGAAGATGCGCATAATCGCTTCACCCAAAAGGGGAGCTACAGAAAGGACCTTGATCTTGTCGCTCTGTTTTTCCGGCGGCAAGGGAATCGTATTGGTAATGATCAATTCGGAGATGACCGATTTCTGAATTCGTTCGACAGCCGGATCGGTGAGGACGGCATGGGCGCAGGCTGCAAATACGCGGGAAGCTCCCATTTCCTTCAAGGCTTTGGCACCGCCGCACAAGGAACCTGCCGTATCGACGATATCGTCGACGAGGATACAGGTCTTGCCCTTGATATCGCCAATGATATTCATGACTTCGGCAACGCCCGGACGAGGACGGCGTTTTTCGATGATGGCAATAGGCGCACTGACCCGGTCTGCCAGGTCACGGGCACGGGTTACGCCGCCGAGGTCCGGCGATACGACGACGAGGTCACCCAAATCGGTTTCTTCTTTTTTCTGGTTAATATACCGAGCGATGATGGAAGCCGAACCGAGGTGATCGACAGGGATATCAAAGAAGCCCTGGATCTGGCCGGCATGGAGGTCCATCGTAACGACGCGGGTGATTCCCGCTCTGGTCATTAAATCAGCAACCAGTTTCGAGGTAATCGGTTCACGGCCGCGGGTCTTGCGGTCCTGACGAGCATAGCCATAGTACGGAACAACGGCGGTAATATGTTTTGCCGAAGCGCGTTTCAGGGCATCCGCCATGATCAGCAGTTCCATGAGGGTATCGTTAGCCGGCTGGCAGGTCGGCTGAATGACGAATACATCCTTACCGCGGACGCTTTCATCGATCATGACCTGAATTTCACCATTATTGAACTTACCGACAAAGGCCTTGCCTAATTCTAATCCAAGGTACTCAACAATTTCTTTGGCCAATTCCGGATTGGCATTCCCCGTAAAAATCTTCAGCTTTTTCCCGTCTTCGTAACTCATAATGAGCCTCCCTGTATGAATATTGTAATATATGATTCGATATAAAAACCGATAAACGCTAGGTGGAGAAAGTGTTATTTCTTATAGGTATCGTCTTTAACCCAGTCTTCGATATTGCGCTGCCGAGCGCGGGCAACGGATAAGGATTTGGCCGGTACGTCTTTGGTAATCGTAGAACCGGCACCGACATAGGCGTAATCACCGACCGTAACCGGCGCTACGAGGTTACTGTTGCAGCCGACAAAAGCGTGATTGCCGATCGTCGTGCGGTGCTTGATTTTTCCATCATAATTGACAGTAATCGTCCCGCAGCCGATATTGACGTTCTGACCGACATCGCTGTCGCCGATATAACTGAGGTGAGGCAGTTTTGTGCCGTCTCCGACAGTCGAGTTTTTGACTTCCATATAATTTCCGACTTTTACGTGATTACCGATAACCGTATCGGGGCGGAAGTGAACGAAAGGCCCGACTTCACAGCCGTTTTTGATTTGGCAGTCATGAGCATACATGAACTGAACATGGTCATCATCGCCCATCTGTACATTGGTCATGCGGACATAAGGGCCGATGTGGCAGTCTTCGCCGATGACCGTCTGTCCTTCGAGAATCGTTCCCGGATAAAGTACCGTATCGCGGCCGATGGTAACGGTCGTGTCGACATAGGTATTATTAGGATCAATAATAGAAACGCCATCGGCCATGAGCTGGTCCAGTTTACGGCGACGCATAATTTGTTCTGCTTCTGCCATTTGCTGACGGGAGTTGACCCCCAGCGTTTCATCATAGGACGGAGCTGCAAAAGCACTGACAACGCGGCCCGACGATACGAGCATGCCGATGATATCGGTCAAGTAATACTCGCCCTGAGCATTGTCATTGGTAACGTTGTGCAGCATATCCCACAAAAGGGGCATATCAAAGCAATAAATGCCGGCATTTACTTCGTCGACAGCCAGTTCTTCCGGCGTGCCGTCTTTTTGCTCGACAATTTTGACGACCTGCCCTTTATCATCACGGATAACGCGGCCGTAGCCCGTCGGATCCGGCATATGTGCCATCAGTACCGTTGCCGCAGCACCACTCTTTTCATGGCAGTCGATGAGAGCCGTAAAGGTTTCCGTCGTTACCAAAGGAGTGTCGCCGCAGGTAACGAGAAGTGTACCGGAAGCGCCTTGCAACAACGGTTCCGCCTGCAGCACAGCATGACCGGTACCGAGCTGTTCCTGCTGTACAACCGTTTCAGCCCGGTCACCGAGGTAGTCGCGGACCTGTTCTCCGCCAAAACCGACAACAACAATTTGGCGCGTCGTTCCGGCTGCCTTAACAGCCCGAAGCACCTGTTCCACCATCGGAACGCCGCCGACTTTGTGTAAAACCTTGGGGAACTTCGATTTCATTCGCGTCCCCTTACCGGCAGCGAGGATAAGTGCAATAGTATTTTTCATTCAGCAATAGCCTCCCTGAATTACATCACTATATAAATCCTTTTAAGGATACCACAAAACGAGGCGAAAAAAAAGGCTGTTGCACAACTTACTGTACAACAGCCCCTTTTCAGCTAATGGATATCCTAGCATCAACTTGAGATTAACCTAATACATAAACGACGACGTCTTGACGGCCGAAATTAAGGGCTTCACTAGTAGAATCCATGGCCAAGTCAATACGGTCACCGACAATAGCTCCACCGGTATCAGCGGCAACGGCATAGCCGTAACCTTCGATGTAAAGCTGAGAGCCGAGGGGAATAACCGACGGGTCAACGGCAACCATACCACGCTGGAGATACTGGCCGGTTGCAGTGTATCCACTGCCGCCGCCATCTTGAGCCGTATAAGCCGTAGCTTCCATAACCAACCGACGCTGGTGACCTTCCGTCGCCGATGCAGCTTCTTCCGGAACCGGGCGACCGCTGGCTTCAGAGAGCGCTTCCATCGTCTGCGAGCCGACGATTCCGTCGGCAGACAGACCATGGTCTGTCTGGAACTGTACGACAGCCTGCTGCGTCTGAGAACCAAAATCACCATCTGCACTACCGGACAAATAGCCCGCATCTTGAAGCATATATTGAACACTCTGTACGACAGAGCCTTTCATTCCCATTTGTACACTTGCACAAGCCAAAGACGAAAATGCAAATACAAAGATCATTGTCACTAATATCAACATACGATGTTTCAAAATACGATTTCGCAAAAAACCACCTCTTCGAATGAATACAATCTCAAGTACGTCCTGAATTATAGCAAACTCATCACCATAAGTCAAAAAAATGGATACTTAAACCTACTTTTTGATTGTTTTATTCTCCGTTCTAATCGTTTCCAAAACATCATATGTGCCTTAATACTCAAGTATGACAGATATTTTTTAGTACCTAGTCCTATTTTTCTATAATTATTATACATTTTTACATATCTTCGCTGCCTGTTTTCTCCACAATATTTCTTATAGATTGAGCACCTTCGACAGAGTCAGTCAGCACATAGAGGTAGTCCCCTGCTCGTAGACAAGTCTCTCCATCCGGTATGATGTCGCCGCTGCCGCGCTTTACGTCAACAATGACCGTATGAGACGGCCAGGCAATGCGGCCGATATATTTTCCATCGGCCTGACTTCCACTGACGACGGTCAATTCCAAGAGGTTTCGCCGTTCACTCGACGATAAGACAGGTTTATGCTTGGCCAGGCTCCGCCGGAGCAGCACTTCATAAATCGGTTCCCCCCGAAAGAGCTGGGCCACGACGAGGGCCACCAAGGAGGCCGTACATAAGGCTAGCAGGTGCTCATATGAGCCGGTCATTTCCATAATGAGAATAGTCCCTGTAACCGGTGACTGAACGGAGGCCGCAAAAAAAGCTGCCATGGAAATAACGACGATGTTCGACAAATAATACGATGAAATGAGCCCCATCTGAATGAAAATAATTCCCACCATACCGCCGGTCAGGGCGCCTAAGACCAACATGGGCAAAAAGAAACCGCCGGGAACGCCGCAGCCGTAACTGATAAGGGTGAACAGAAATTTTCCGATCAGCAGGAGGGCAAACAACTGAAGTGACAGCGGCAGGGTATACAGGGCATTAACCAACTCATTGCCGCCGCCGAGGACGTCGGGAAAAACATACCCCAACACCCCGGCCATGAGTAAGGCAAAGGCAATGGGCATGTAACGATTGCGAAAGATGGGAAGTTCATAAAAATAATGGATATTTAGTAATCCTTTATTAAATATTACCCCGGCAATTCCGACAATAATTCCTAAAATTACGGCCAACCACATATAGCGCAGGGGAAAGTGCGGCAAGATTCCGAAATGAAAAACAGGTTCTCGTCCAAAGAGGTAGCGACTGACCATGGTCGCCATCAATGCCGCCGCCATAGCCGGTGCCAAAACGACGCCGGAAAAGTTGCGATGAAGCTCTTCCAAGGCAAACATGACGCCTGCCAGGGGCGCATTAAAAGCCGCTGCCAACCCGGCACTGGCGCCGGCTGTGATGAGGTACCGTTCCTCCATCCGCGTCCGCCCAAAGGCTCGGCTCAACCCTTGGGCTGTCACGGAACCGATCTGAATCGACGGTCCTTCACGTCCTAAAGACAAGCCCAGCCCGATGCCGACGATACCACCGACCAGCTTAACCCAAAGTACTCGCAGCCAGCGCAGGCGCAGGACGCCCAAAATGACACCTTTAATTTGAGGAATCCCACTGCCGCCTGCTTGTGGTTCATAAATCCCCAAGCGCCATAATAACAAAGCTGCCGCCAGCAGCAGCGCAAACCAAGCCGCGTGAACAGAAATGTCACCCCGGCTCAAAACATTGGCATAAAACCACTGTCGCCACAGGGTTCCCGTTTCCAAGCCCCAGCGAAAAAAGCTGATAACCGTTCCCGACAATAAGCCGACTAAAATGCCTTCTAAAAAAAGCTGCAGCCGAAATCGAGGCCAATGGTTCAAAACCTTTAGCGCCGCTTCCAACCGTGTATCACCATGCATCATATTCACATCCCTTTCTGATTCACTGTGAAAATTATACCACAGGCTCCTGTTGTTTCGTATAATAAGGATATA
>OMEI01001036.1_pt1 | contig 11718 bp, 7 predicted proteins | sample 1645381 | NCBI WGS metagenome assembly OMEI01 (sample SAMEA103958119, study PRJEB25191) | human gut metagenome | biome: human-associated habitat [ENVO:00009003]; feature: intestine environment [ENVO:2100002]; material: feces | place: Germany | collected 2013/2015 | reverse complement strand
TGACTTCGCGCTGTGGAAGAAGGCGTCGCCCGAGCATATCATGCGCTGGCCTTCGCCGTGGGGAGAGGGGTTCCCCGGCTGGCATATGGAGTGCTCGGCGATGAGTACCCGCTACCTGGGCGAACGCTTCGACATCCACGGCGGCGGCATGGATCTGATGTTCCCGCATCACGAGTGCGAGATCGCGCAGTCGACCGCCGCGCTGGGGCACGATTCGGCACGTTACTGGGTGCACAACAACATGATCACGATCAACGGCCAGAAGATGGGCAAGTCGCTGGGCAACTTCATCACCCTCGAGGAGCTCTTCACCGGCAGCCATAAATTGCTGGCGCAGGCCTATTCGCCGATGACCATCCGCTTCTTCGTGTTGCAGGCGCAGTACCGCTCGACGCTCGATTTTTCGAACGAGGCCCTGCAGGCCGCCGAGAAGGGGCTCGACCGCCTGATGAAGGGCGTCGAAGCGCTCGGGAAGGTCAAGCCCGCCGAAACGTCGACTATCGATCCTTCCGAGCTGGAAAACCGCTGCCGCGCGGCGATGGACGATGACCTGAACTCGCCGATGGCCATTTCGGCGCTGTTCGACTGGGTGCGCATCATCAACCAGCTGGTCGACGGGCAGCAAAGCATCACGGCCGCCGACCTCGAAGAGCTGAAAGCCACGGTTTACCGTTACACGTTCGATATCCTCGGCCTGCGCGACGAGAAGGCCGCAGGTGCGGCTTCGGGGCGCGATTATGTGACCCCGTTGGTCGAGATGCTGCTCGACGAGCGCCTGAAAGCCCGTGCCGCAAAGGACTGGGCGGCTTCCGACCGCATCCGCGACGGGCTGGCCGCAGCCGGTATCCGTGTCAAAGACCGCAAGGACGGCAGCGACTGGGAACTGGAATAAGCGGAAAAAGGGAAGATCCGGATCCCGGGCGGAACTGTCGCCGCCGTGCGCGGACGGTCGGGGCGGGCGCCCCTGCGGGTGTGCCGCTGTGGCGGGATGGCCTTGTGCAGTATGCCGGGCGTGTCCCCGCTCCCGTTCCGGAGGTGCCTGCGTGCCGTAATCAAGGAATAGTTAGGTAGTTCGTCCGGCTTTCGCCCGGACAGAGTTGATAATATATGATATGTCTGCAACGATAAAAGGGGCGGCGACGGAGCTCGGGACGGAGCGTATCCGCAAGCTGCTCATGCAATATGCCGTGCCGGCGATCATCGCTATGACGGCTTCTTCGCTCTACAACATGGTCGACAGTATTTTCATCGGCCACGGGGTAGGGCCGTTGGCCATTTCGGGCCTTGCGCTGACCTTCCCGCTGATGAATCTCGCCGCGGCTTTCGGTTCGCTGGTGGGTGTGGGTGCTGCGACGCTGGTGTCCATGCGCCTCGGGCAGCGCGATTACGGGACGGCGCAGAACATCCTGGGGAACGTCGTGGTGCTGAACCTCATCATCGGCCTGGCGTTCGGTATCACAACGCTGCTGCTGCTCGACCCGATCCTCTACTTCTTCGGGGCGAGCGAGGCGACGATCGGCTATGCCCGCGACTACATGTCGATCATTCTCATGGGGAATGTCATCACGCACATGTATCTGGGCCTGAACTCCGTGCTGCGGGCTTCGGGGCATCCGCGCAAGTCGATGTACGCCACCATCTATACGGTGGTCATCAACGCGGCGCTCGACCCGCTGTTCATCTACGGCTTCGGGTGGGGTATCCGCGGCGCGGCCATCGCCACGGTGCTGGCGCAGGTCATCGCGCTCATCTGGCAGTTCCACATTCTTTCGGACAAGAGCGAACTGCTCCATTTCCGGCGCGGCATCTACCGCCTGCGCCGGAAGATCGTGCGCGACATCCTGGCCATCGGCATGTCGCCGTTCCTGATGAACCTGGCGGCGTGTTTCATCGTCATCCTGATAAACAAGGGGCTCAAGCAATACGGCGGCGACCTGATGATCGGGGCCTACGGCATCGTCAACCGCCTGGCATTCTTCTTCGTGATGATCGTCATGGGCATCAATCAGGGTATGCAGCCCATTGCTGGGTATAATTACGGTGCCCGGCAGTTCGACCGGGTGGATCGGGTGCTGAAATTGACGATCATCGGCGCTACCTGCGTCACCACGCTCGGATTCCTGATCGGCGAATTGGCGCCGCGCCTGGCGGTGTCGGTTTTCACGGACGATCCGGAGTTGGTCCGTCTTTCGGCCGAAGGTATGCGCATCGTCTTCTTCTGCTTCCCGATCATCGGTTTCCAGATGGTGACGACCAACTTTTTCCAGAGTATCGGCATGGCGGGCAAGGCGATCTTCCTTTCGTTGTCGCGGCAGTTGCTTTTCCTGATGCCGGGTCTGATTTTCCTGCCCCGCATCTTCGACGAGCTGACGCCCTGGGACGGCAGTTGGGGCGTATGGTGTTCGATGCCGCTGTCGGATTTCCTGGCTTCGCTGGTTGCCGGTGTCATGCTGTTCTGCCAATTCCGGAAGTTCAAGGCCAAGGCCGCTGCGGGGAGAGGCGAGGTTTCGGGAGCCGAAGTCGAAAACGATCGCAGAGTGAATGAATAAAAACCGTTGCACTATGGAACAGGATAAGTTTGTTATCAATATAGGCCGCCAGCTCGGCAGCGGCGGCAAAGCCGTCGGCGAGGCGCTGGGGCGTCGTCTGGGCGTACACGTCTATGACAAGCAGTTGATCAATCTGGCGGCCGAGCAGAGCGGCCTCTGCACGGAACTTTTCGAGCAGGCCGACGAGAAGAAGTCGAGGAGCCTCTTTTCCTCGCTGATCGGTTACTTGCGCATGCCTTTCGGGGGCGACGAGTGCGGGATGACCGACGTGTTGAGCAGCGAGGCGCTGTTCAAGATACAGAGCGACGTGATCCGCGACATCGCCTCGCGGGAGTCGTGTATTTTCGTGGGCCGCTGTGCCGATTACATTTTGAGGGATCATCCCCGCGCGGTGAATGTTTTCGTTACGGGGGCCCCGGAAGATCGGGTGCGCCGCCTTTGCGAGCAGGAGAACGTAACGCCCGAAGAGGCCGAAGCGCAGATGGAGCGTACGGATACCCGCAGGGCTTCCTATTACGACTATTTCAGCAGCGGCAAGTGGGGCGAAGCCGCAACCTACCATCTCTGCATCGATTCCTCGGTGCTGGGGATCGAAGGTACGGCCGACTTTATCCGGGAGTTTGCGGAGCGTAAACTGAAGATGAACCTGTCCGGGCGGTAGTCGGCGGCTTCGAGCGTGTTCGGCATAATCGCAGGGATGCGCGGGGCGGTTTTGGAAAGGAATAAAAGAAACGGTTTTCGGACGGTCGGTGTCGGTGCGACGGAGCGTATTTTCGGTCTGTGTTCGGTCTGTGGCCCGTGATAACGGTCGATAGCCCGTCGTTCGAGGCGATCTTTTCGGCGGAAGGGTTTGGGCGTCCGACTTTTTTCGAACAGAGCCGTCCGGGGCGGGATCGTTTTTATTGGCGACGAGCCCGGTTCCTATTTCGGAAACCCGGAAATTTTATTTACATTTGTTGGAAAAAACAGGCGGGACGGTGATTCTTGCGGAAGAGCCTGCACGATTCCGGCCTGTAATAATCAATCGGAAAATATGGTACTTGCAGAACAGATTAAAGAGGCTATAAGACGTCAGGATACGTTGGGGAGGTGTCTTTGACATCGACCAGCGAAGAATAGAACTCCAGAACGAGGAGGAGAAGACGCAGGTTCCGGGCTTTTGGGATAATCCCGACAAGGCCCGCGAACAGTTGCGCCGCGTGGCGGGAATCAAGGCGTGGGTCGAGGAGTACGATGCTGTGGTCAAGGAGGTCGAGGACCTGCGGTTGATGCCGGAATTCGTCAAGGAGGGCGTGGTGACCGAGCAGGAGCTCGACGAACAGTACGCGCGTGCGATGCACCGCATCGAGGAACTCGAACTGCGCAACATGCTGCGCCGTGACGAGGACCGTATGGGCGCTATCATGGATATCAATTCCGGTGCGGGCGGTACCGAGGCGCTCGACTGGGCGGGGATGCTGCTGCGCATGTACACCCGCTGGGGCGAGGCGCACGGATACAAGGTCAAGGTGCTCGACTATCAGGCTGGCGAGGAGGTAGGTGTAAAGTCCTGCACGCTCGAATTCGAGGGCGAATACGCCTACGGCTACCTCAAGAGCGAAAACGGCGTGCACCGCATGGTGCGCCTGTCGCCGTTCAACGCCAATAACAAGCGGCAGACGACTTTCGCGTCGGTGTTCGTGTCGCCGGCGATCGACGATACGATCGAAATCACGGTCAATCCTGCGGACATCGAGTGGGATACCTTCCGGTCGAGCGGTGCGGGCGGCCAGAACGTCAATAAGGTCGAAACGGCGGTCCGGTTGCGCTATCACGGCAAGGATGCCGATACGGGCGAGCCGATCGAGTATCTGATCGAGAATATGGAGACTCGCTCGCAGTTGATGAACCGCGAAAATGCCATGCGCATCCTCAAGTCGAAACTCTACCAGCGGGAGCTGGACAAGCGCATGGCTACGCAGCAGGCACTCGAAGCTACGAAAAAACGCATCGAATGGGGTTCGCAGATCCGCTCCTACGTCTTCGACGACCGACGGGTGAAGGATCATCGTACGGGAGTCCAGACCTCGGATGTCGAGGGGGTGATGGACGGCGACCTGGACGAATTCATCAAGGCCTACCTGATGGAGTTCGGCGGACAGGCGTAAGCGTGGGGATGTGAGAATATTGCAGGGGGGCGAAAATTTTATTTTCGCCCTCCCTCTTGTTTTAAGTTTGTTTTATTCGATCGAATGGATCGAAATCGTATTTCCTGCTGCGGGTCCCCATTTTCCATTCTTTTTTTGCAGGGCGTCCGTTTCACCCCAGAATCCGTAGTCGCATTGGATGATAGCTTCCGTGAGTGAAGTGTTTATTACGATATAGCTGAAGTAGGGTGATGATCGTGGATTCGGATAATGTAAAAAGGATGAATAGCACACGGGAAATTTACTTGTATAAAAGTTGAGAGCATGTTGTGAATAAATAAAGCTTTTCGACTTTTTGACTTCGGAGTCGATAAAACTGTCAATGGCTTTTTTGTAAGATGGAATGAGTTTTAAGAACCGAATTTGTTGAGGCGCATTGCAGGGACGGTACCCTTTGATGATTCGTTGCGGTGTATAATCCATTTGGGAAAACCATCGATGCGACGATAAGTCTTCAGGACGGAAACAATCGAGATATTCTTCGTCACTTAAAATATAGACGGGAACTTCTCCCGGAAAAACCAAGTTGCCGTTGACGATCCGCCCCTGTTTGTCCGGAGAGAGTTCTTTGTTATTGAAATAATATTTTTCCATTAGGTAGTCCAAAAGTTGATAAACAGTTGTTGTTAGCTTATCGTTTGTGTCGTATATCGTCGCGGTTCGGCTTTCCTGCTCCCATTTTTCGATGAATTTTTCGATTTTTTCCGAAGACTGCTCGGAGCATGCCGTAGTGAGTTCAGAGAGTAGGCGCTCCGCTTCTGGAGTGTCTGCGCAAGGGTTACGGTTTTGGGCTTGAACGATTCCGAGTGTAGCAAAAGAAACAAAAGCGATAAGCAATACCGGCAAAAATTGGATCAGACGGTTTTTCATTTTTATATGGTATAAGTTCAGTTAATCAAAGATAGTAAATTTTCTGTTTTTGATTGACTGATATTTTTAGGTTTATCCGTTTTTTCGTATCTGTCGCTTCCGGACAGGCGGCAGATGCCGTCGCAGCGCGGAATTTACTGTCGGATGCGATCAGCCTGGTTCCGAAGGAGTCCGTATGGGTCGGTACGACCGATACGGCGATGTATTATCCCCGGCTCGCAGGGAAGCGTGTGGCCTTGCTTGCGAATCATACTTCGATGATCGGCGAACGGCATTTGGTTGATGTTCTGCACGCGAGGGGATTCGATGTGACTGCAATCTTCGCTCCGGAGCACGGATTCCGGGGAACGGCCGATCCCGGAGAACACATGGGAGGTTCCGTCGATGCGGCGACGGGTATTCCGATCCGGTCGCTCTGCGACGGGAACACGCGGAGGCCTTCCGACGAGGCGATGCACTCGTTCGAGGTGGCGTGAACAGGTTGGATGCGGGCGTGTTATACCTAAATTATATAGAGCGATTGGATGCCTGCGTAGGTTTCGAGCGGGAAGCCATTGGTCCGGATCGGCCCAATCTCAACAGAATGCTCATCGACGGACCGATTCTCGAAGAACGATACGAGGCGGGGGGGGGAATATGTGTGCCGGATGATTGTCGAGGGATATGCTGCGGAGGAGATCCGCAACCGGTGGCGGGAGGATATCGGGTTGTCCCGTATTCAAAGAAAGCCATCTCTTTTATACGAAGAGCGACCTTTATTCCGTTCTATTCGTGAATAAAGTCTGCGAGTATGCCGGAATCGCTCGCAAAGCGGAGGAAATGTTGTTTTTTTTATCCGATTTTTCAGGCCGATTCGAAATAAATTTCTATATTTGCAACGATGCCCTTTGAATAAATGAGGAGCAGGAACGAAGAAATTTGCATAAATAAACCCAATAATTTTTTAATGCGTATGAAAATCAAAACATTTATGTTTGCTGCTTTGGCAGCATTCGCGACGTTGGCCGGTTGTAGCGACGACGAAAATAAAACCACCGGTGGCGGTGGCAATAACGGAACGGGAGGAGATCCTGTCGAGAGCGAATATAAGGTGACGTTCTCCGACACGTCTTATTACAGTTCGGTTGCTACGTTCGAGGCGATTACAGAGAATGCCAAGTCCCAGTCTTTTATGGCTGTGGTGTTTGAGACGGCGTTCCTGGAGCAGCAAATTCCCGGAATTACGGATAATGATATTGCGAAAGGTGTCATCAACTATTATAAGGCGGAATATATGTCGCAGGGAGCCACTGTTGCTGATATTTACAATGTGCTTACTCAGCAGGGACGGTTGCATGGTAGTGTAACTCCTTTGGAATTGGATGTCCCCGGTTTGTCGGCGGGTACATCCTACTCGGTTGTCGTTGCCGGTGTCAATGAGAACCTTGAAATTGTCGCTAACGGAATCGTTGCCGAGTTTACGACGAAAACGTTGCCCGGCCTGGAGGAGGAGAATTGTACTTTCGAATGGACGGTTGAGCCTAAATCGACGTCCGTAACAATGAGTTTTACTCCTTCCGATAAGAAGGTGCCCTATTTCTTCTATGCGCTGACAGCTGAAGAGTATAGTTCGGAATGTCAAAACGACCCCGCGATACTGAAAGAGCTGCTCCCTTCTTTTATCGCTAACTTGGCCAAGGCTTACCAGATGTCTGTTTCCGAGTTTATGAAGAAACAGCGGATGACGGGTGATTTGGAGGAGTTCACTTTTACTGGTTTGCTGCCTAAAACGGGGTATGTCGTATTCGTGTGCGGTATGGATGAGTACGGTCGTCCGACGACGGATGTCAGCGTGAAGGACTTTGAAACGTTGGAATATGTCGCTTCGGATGCTACGGTGGAGAGCGTGGATGTCCGTCTGTATGACGGTGAGGAGGCTTCGTCCATTGATCCGACTACGTATAAGCCCGATGATTACGGAGGTGCCTATTTCTTGCGATACGTACCCCAGTTCTCCGAAGAGTGTGCCGAGGTTTGGAATATGCTGGTGACCGATGTGGATTTTTCGGGTGAGTCTGACGACGTGGTTTTGTCTTACATTATGAGTATGGGCTTTGATGCAGATACTTCTATGATGGATATAGTCAAGCTTCCTGAGGGCCTTATGGTTTACGCTTATATCGTAGCACAGAACGAGGCCGGAGAGTATGGTAATATTTACCGATGTGAACCGTTCGAGGTGAGCAAGGCTAACCTCAGTCCGGTGGAGGAACTTTTCCCCGAGTCTAATTCGAAGAGCGGAATCTCTTCCGTAGCTTTCAGTTCGGTGGGCAAGATGTGTCCGAAGACCGTAAATTCGATGAAAATCGTTAGCGTGTTGTAATTCGGCCGCTGACCGAAACCGAAGATTCCCGAAGTAATTTCGGGAATCTTTTTTTGCGTCTTTCGGAACCGGGGAGGAGCAGCTGGAGGAAATTCCGGGAATTGAGTCCGAAATATTTGGCACTTTGTGGAAAAGTATTTAATTTAGTAAAAAATATCGCAATGATATACTTTGGTGGATCTCTTTGGGAATGTAGCGCCAAGTCCCTCCGAGGAGGGAATGTCGGGGAGAATTGCATTACAGACGCAGCCACAAGCTGCGAATAGGCGACCCTTGCGATGCTGCGATCTCGGATGATGGTACATTGAAATATATAATTGCCCAAAATGTTTATTGCAATGAGTGTATCTGTGAACAAGACATATTCGGCGGCCGATTTGAAATTCCTCAATTTGCTTTCGGAGAAATTCCCGACCATTGCCGACGCTACGACTGAAATCATCAACCTGGAGGCTATTCTGAACCTTCCCAAAGGTACCGAGCATTTCCTTACGGACCTTCACGGTGAATACGAGGCTTTCCGCCACGTGCTGAAGAACGCTTCGGGCGTGATCCGGCAAAAGGTGCACGAGGTTTTCAACAATACTTTGCGCGAATCCGAAATGACGGAGCTTTGTACGCTGATCTACTATCCCGCCGAGAAGCTGCAACTCATCAAGCAGAAGGAATCGAATCTGGACGACTGGTATAAGGTTACGCTCAACCAGCTGACAGAGGTCTGCCGGGCCGTTTCGGTCAAATACACCCGCTCGAAGGTGCGCAAGATGCTGCCTCCGGATTTTTCCTATGTCATTCAGGAGCTTCTCCACGAATCCGATTCGCCGGGATCGCCCAAACAGAGTTATTTCAACGGGATTCTTAATTCGATCATCTCGATCGGACGGGCGGATGCTTTCATTATCGCCATGAGCAATGTGATCCAGTGCCTGACGATCGACCGTCTGCATATCATCGGCGATATTTTCGATCGGGGGCCCGGTCCGCACTTCATTTTCGATACGCTGGCCCAGTACAAGATGTACGATATCCAGTGGGGTAATCACGACATTCTTTGGATGGGCGCTGCGGCGGGAAATTTAGCTTCGATCGCCAATGTGATCCGTGTGTCGGCCCGCTATGACAATCTCGATGTGTTGGAGGACGGCTACGGCATCAATCTGCTGCCGCTGGCCCGCTTCGCCATGGAAGTTTATGAGAACTCACCCTGCAAGCCCTACCAGCCCAAAGTGATGCAGAATTCGGGCGTTACGGAGCGCGATGTACTGCTGATGGCCCAGATGCACAAGGCGATTTCGGTGATCCAGTTCAAGATCGAGGGACAGATGATCAAGCGCCATCCCGAATACAAGATGGAGGGGCGGGCTTTGTTGGAGAAAATCGACTACGAGAAGGGAACCATCGAGATCGACGGCAAGGATTATCCCTTGAAGGACGCCGACTTTCCGACGGTCGATCCCCGGGATCCTTATAAGCTGACTCCGGGCGAAGATCAGCTTATTCGTACGTTGCAAGCCTCGTTCCTGAACAGCGACAAACTACAGAAACATATCCGGCTGCTCTTTTCGAAGGGCAGTATGTATCTGATCGTCAATTCGAACCTGATGTACCACGCTTCGATTCCGATGACCGACGAAGGGGAGTTCAAAACAGTCATCGTGGACGGAAAACCCTATGCCGGACGGAGCCTGCTGGACAAACTGGACCGCCTGACCCGGGAGGCCTATTTCGGTGGCAATGGGGCCAAGAGTCAGCAGATGGCGCTCGATTACATGTGGTACTTGTGGTGCGGCCCCGAATCCCCGTTCTTCGACAAGGCCAAGATGGCAACGCTGGAGCGTTACCTGATCGAGGACAAGAAGACGCACCACGAGGAGAAGGGAGCTTATTACAAGCATTTGGATGATACGAAGATGTGCAGTATGATTCTTTCGGCTTTCGGACTCGATCCAGAGAAATCCCATATCATTTCGGGACACGTGCCCGTGAAGACCTGCAAGGGCGAAAGTCCCATCAAGGCCGGCGGCAAGCTGCTGATGATCGACGGCGGATTTTCCAAGGCGTACCATTCCGAAACGGGCATCGCCGGTTATACGTTGATTTACAATTCGCACGGGCTGCAACTGGTGCAGCACGAGCCTTTCGAGTCGGCGGTCAAGGCCGTCGAGGAGGGAAAGGACATCATCTCTACGAAGGTGATCGTCGAGGCGACGACCGACCGCATCACGGTGCGCGATACGACTATCGGCAAGGAGTTGCAGGTGCAGATCGACGACCTGAAGAACCTGCTGGCGGCCTATCGCAGCGGCCAGATCAAGGAACGTAAGTAACCGAAGGCAGCATTGCTGCGAAATATCCTGTCAAATCTATTTCTGGATCTGTTGGAAAATCTATATTTGTGCTATTAATATATGCTTTTATATTATTTGCCGCAAAAAGCTTTGCACTCCACTCAACAGCCTTAGCTCCGCCTGTGGTGGCTTTACCGTTTTTATATACATCAAGGTTATAATAATATCTTGCCCAAGAATTATTTTTCCACACAGCACCATTATTTGTTGTTTGATTTTGATAGGTATTGCAGTTCTTTCCGTCCATATACAGCAAACGCTCTCCGTCCGCTGTAACAGCAGGAATTGAAATTATGGCTTGACGATTAGACATAAAACTAGCTGAAGAAGAATAATAAATACTACAACGAGCTATCTCATCAAAATACGAATAGCTTGGGCTTATATTTATCTTAGTATCTTGTGAGATCTTATATCCATTAGGTTTAGTAAGTTCAAAATAAGTTGCATCTCGTGAGCTTCTGTAATTATTGACATTTTCACCTTTAAAATAGTCAAAGCCATAAGAGTCATAATCTCTGCCAAAAAGAGTTGAGGCAAGCATGCCGAAATTTATACATTTTGTTGCTTTCACTGTCACACCGTCAAAGCTAACCTCTTTTATGCTCCAATAACCTGTTGTGGAAAGTACAAGGCCGCCCAGTTCTGTGCCATTGTTCACTGTTAATCTTGAATTGTTTACATTCAAACTATTCAGATCAATTTCTACTCTATACCAGTTATGCCCTAAAAATCCACCGCTATTTGATTTACCACTAGAATTTATTGTTAAAGCATTAATATTAACATTGGTGATAGATACCTTATTAGGTACAACAGAAGCTGAATTATCCTTAGCACCGACCTCTGCAATAAGTCCGCCAACTCTGGAGTTACTTCCTGTGTGTTTGTCAGTTATATTTCCGCCAACAGTGACATTATCAAACTTAATACCAGTTGTAGGCGTTGATGTAACAGCGCCTACCATTCCGATAACTCCGCCAAGACAAGTGCAATCTACCTTTGTTGTGCTATTATTGTATGTAAGATTTGCTGTTACAGCAGAATTAGTGAACGAAACTTCACTTGTGGCGTCAGCAACATATCCAACCAGACCTCCGACAAAATTAGTATACGCACCACTTGGAGATGCGGTCACATCAGCGGTCACTTTGTCAATAGTCAAAGCTCCGCTGTTGTATGCAGATACAGAACCAATATAACAAGCATCACCGCCAGAAACATTGTCACCGACAATATTAAAGTTTGAAACAATCGTTAAATCGCTTATTTTTGCACCGCTTGTCTTTGCAAAAAGTCCGTTGTGAGTATGGAAAACTATTTTATCATTTTCTGTTCCCACTGTCATGGTAAGTTTATGACTATTGCCAGTAAGCGTGCCTGTGAATGTATCCTCACCATTA
>OMEI01001027.1_pt1 | contig 11771 bp, 9 predicted proteins | sample 1645381 | NCBI WGS metagenome assembly OMEI01 (sample SAMEA103958119, study PRJEB25191) | human gut metagenome | biome: human-associated habitat [ENVO:00009003]; feature: intestine environment [ENVO:2100002]; material: feces | place: Germany | collected 2013/2015 | reverse complement strand
GCGGTTTTCTTTTTTGTGTCATAATCATTCCCCTTTCATAAAAAAGCAGGCAAAAGTACTATCTTCTGCCTGCTTTTCGTGCCGAAATTCGGCACATTATTTTGATTTGATTGGAGGGGTTGGCATCTTTACTTTCAAGTCACTTAAATCCTTGCTTTTTGCTTTATATTTCTGTAATGAAGTCACTTTATTTTCGGCTGTTTTATCTACTTCATCAAAGTATTGTTTTACAAATTCCTCTCCTGTCAGTTTTCTTATTTCATGGTCAACTTGTTTTGTTACCACATCAAATACAAACGGTGCTTCATCTTTTCTCAAAAAAGCAATATAAGAACCATTTGTTTTTCTGAATACCTGCTCATCAGGAATGACAAGCTGTTTTTCATTTTTACCATATGTACCCGGTATCCTGCAGGAAAACTGGTTATATCTCTCTAATCCATCTTTATTTATCACGTTTGAATTTTCAACCAATGTTCTTCTATCAATGCTAATCGGAATATATTCTGGATCACGGATATAGCGAAGATATGCGGTTGAAGATTCCTGTCTCATCGCATTACGCTCGACCGTTTCTATCTGATGCTCTATCTCTCCTTTTTCTTTCCCTTCATACTTTGCATTAGCAGCTTTTAATTCTGGCGCTGCTGTATCAATATATTCTGCTTCTGTCTGCTGTCCTGTCTGCATATAGTTGTCCATTGACATCTTTTTCATGTCGGGTATATCTGTTACTCCTTCATTTAATAAATCATTCCGATATAATTTATACCATGATTCAACTTTGGGTAAATCCGCATTCGCTACAACAATCTGTATTTCGCCATCTCCAACATGTAAATCAGGAAGCTGGGAATAGTTAATTCCCATTGAAGTAAAATCTTCTTGAATAGTTTCTTCCTCATCTTCTAAAGGAAAAGAGACTATTGTTGTTTTACCTGACGTAAGATTTTTTAATTCCTGTAATTCTTTTTCTCCACCTGTCATCCGGCTCATGATATGACGTTGATACCATGCTCCAAAATTATCTCTGTCTGGCTGATAAACAGCAACCTGAATCATCCCATCGTTCTTCTCAAGGTCAGGCATTATCATGTAGTGAATGCCTAACGTATCTAATTCTTCTGTTAACTGCCCTTCTGGAATCTCCGGGACATTCATAATGTCATATTTTCCGTCGGTTGCTTTAAGGAATTTCTGAAAATCTGTAAATTCTGTCACTTTGAGTTTTCGTTCTTTCACCATACGAGCGAAATATTGAAGTAACAATACTGTTCCCATTGCTGTCAATTTAAAAAACGGGTCCATATACCTCGCTGCATTGGATATTGCCATCACAACTTCATGGCTTTTATCTTCCATCTTATCCATCTCCTATCCTATCTGTACCGAAATTCGGCACACTTTATAATTTCGGTGCAGATTCTTCCTGCACTTTTTTCGGAAAAATCTGTTCTTCTTTTTCTACCTGTTCCGTCTTTTCTTTTTCCTGTTTTTCTTCTTTCATCTCTATATCGTATTCTTTTTGCAGTTTTTCGATATGTTCCGCAATCTCTTTATTATCTTTTTCTGTTCCTTGCAGATATTCTAAAGTCTCTTTCATAAGATTTATTAAATTTGATTGCGAATCACGATAATGGATCTCTCCGTTTTGCAGGCTGTCAGGATATACGTTTAAGGCATTACTTAAAAGAGTGAGCGTCATTTTGTCTGGCTGTTGTGTTCCATTTTCAATTTTTCTCAATTCTTCCAGTGATGACAATGTAAGTCCAGCCAATTCTTCAATACTATATCCCTTTTCTTCTCTTAATCTCTGAATACACTCTCCCATCTTCATTAATCTTACAGGCATTTTTTTAGTTCCTCCTTCTTTACCAATTTCGGTTCTGTTTTTGGTTCCATATCCAATTCAGCATTTATTTTTGTTAAACGGTTCTGTACATATTTCAATTTATCTTCCTTATCAAAAGGCTTTTGTACTTCTTCTTTTGCCTGGGCAAACTGTTGTCTGGCATCTTCTAACCGTTCCTCCGCAACAGCTTTTTGCCCTGGCATTTTTTTTAATGCTGTAAGGATACGTTCTATATTTTTTACAGGGTCTTTTTTTATCTCAACGGATACAGATGATTCCCTTGTCAGTTTTACATAAAAACTATTATCAAAAAGTGAATAGGAAGCCTTCATTTTAAAACCCTTAAAGGTTCCGATATTTGCTGCATCTGTATGTTCCTTTTTCATATTTGTACACGCCTGCACAAGTGCTTCTCCAGCAGCTTTTTCATCGTTATAGTTAATATCCTGTATTTCTATTGAAAATGGTCTGCTTAACACAGTATCTAAATGAGCTATATCTGCTTCATATGCCGCAGTCAGTTCCTCATATTTTGCAATCCGTTGAGGATATTCTACTGCAATCGCATCCTGAAGCCGGAACAGATTACTTTCATAATTTGCTTTCAACATCTTTAATTTTGTTACCTGCACATCCAGTTCCATCTTTTCTTTTATCTTTGGATTTCCCGTTGCAAGTGCCTTCGTTTCTGCATAAGATAATGCCACCGCATCTACATCCTGACAAGAACGTACTGGCGATTTGGAGGTCATGATCTGGCTGATGAATTTCTCTTTGTCGGTCATCATCGGGTTGGATGTGGCGACGTCGAATTCCGCCTTGTCGATGGTGACCTTGCGGATATCGGTCTTCTCGTCCAGCGTGAGCGTCACGGTACGGTTCACGAGGCTGATGCCGGCCACCGTGAACCCCTTGCCCTCGATGCTGCGGATGTTGAGCTCGATGGTGGGGTACGGTATGTCGTTCTCGATGCACGACGCTGCCAGCAGGAGTGCCGCCGCCGAAAAGAGTATGCGTAGGTATTTCATAGTTTACTGCTTTTTCTTGTCCCACAAATGTATCGTCATACCGAAGTTGATGGCCGCGATATTGAGCCGGAAACGCATGTTCGAAGCCTTGCGCGAACCGATCTTGTTGCCGTCGGCATCCTTCTGGGTGATGCTCGTATACTGTATGCCGCCCAGCCCGAACGAAATCGTCGCACAGACGTTGGGGAAGATGTATACGGCAGCTCCCGGGTTGAACGCCAGCTTTACCTGCGTTTTGTCGTTGTAGGTGCGGTTGGGTGCGCCTCCTTCGTTATGATCCGGGTCGTATGCGAAGCTCGAATGTCCCGTCGAGAGCGCCAGCTCGAACTCGGCGAAGAGCCCGAAGCGTCCTTTGGGGTCGAGCCCCGCATAAGAACGGTGGAAAATGCCGAATGAGTATTCGTCGCTCGAAAGATCGACGTAGGGGAGCTGCCCCGAGAGGTCGTTGCCCTCGCCCGCATCGAAATAGGTGTTGTCGAGCGTGCCGCCCATGTGGCTGTATCCGAAACGGATGCCGATACAGTTGTTATCGCGGTAGAAATAACCGACGAAGGGTTTTACCGTTGCGATCGTGGCATCCGCATCGATGTTGTCGAAGATCAGCATGAGGTCGGTGTCGTCGCTCGAAACCGTACCGTAGGAGGCCGTAAGACCCATCATCACTTCGCCCTTGTAGGCGAATTTGAGTTTGTTGATCTCGCGGTCGATGCGGCGGCGCGTGGGCAGGAAACGCTCCACCTGGGGACGCTTGTGCTTTTCGGCCGGCATGGCTGCGGGCATCGGCGCCGAGGGTGCCGCCGGGGCGCCGAGGGTGCCCGCTGCGGCTGCGGTGCCCGTTTCTGCGGCGAGTCCCGAAGCTGTTTCCGCCGTGGCTTCGGTGCCCGTTCCGGGGGTGTCCGAAGTTTCCGGGGGCACGCTGCCCTCTTTGCCGGAGGGGGTTTCTTCGACTGCGGCCGTAGCGGCCCGCTGCACTGCGGGGAGGGCTTGTCCCGTCTCCGCTGCGGCGCCGAGCGTGATGAATACCGATAAAATGGAAAGTATGATTCGTTTCATGTGCGTGCCGTGTTTAGAGATAGAATGCCATGCCGAGCCCTATCGAGAAGATATTGACTTTGAAGTTCATCATGCTGGCGTTGCGCTTGCCGACCGTCACCTGGTTGTGTACCTGCTTGGTGTGGCTGTAACTGATGCCCATCACGCCGACGTTGACCTCGACGGCCATGTTGTTCGTGGCGAAGGCGATGATACCCGGCGAGATGCCCAGCGAGAAGGTATAGCCCGTCTGGTAGGTGCCCTTCACCGGGGAGTCCTTGGCAAAGCGTGCCTGCGTACCGCCGCCCGAGAGCTGCATCTCGTTGAAGAGTGCGAAACGCTTGTTGCGGCCCAGCGGGATGTACTGGCGCCAGATCATGGCCACCGAATAGCTCTGTTGCAGCGAATAGCAGTCGTTCAGCTCGAAATTCAGGTCGGAATCCTCGCCGCCCAGGTTGAGGTCGGCCTTGTCCAGTTTGAGCAGCGAGCGCGAATAGATGAAACGGCCTCCGAGCGCCATGTTGTCGCGGAAGGCATAGGCGATCATCGGGCTGACCTTGAACGTGTAGCCCTTCGATTCAATGCCCTCGACGACCAGGAACCTGTACGTATCGTTCGAGTGGGTCGAGTAGGAGGCCGTTCCTCCGAAGATCCATTGCCCGCGCGGGACGAAGAGGTTGTGTTTGTCTGTAAGGCCGCGTTGGCGCCGCATTTCGTTGACGGTCTGAGGACGTTCCTCGTGCTGCATGCAGCTCGTGCTGTCGGCCTGCGGGGCGAGGGACGCCGCGGCCTCCCTCTGTTGTGCACGGCTCTCCGGCGCCGTGCCTGCCAGGAGCAGGAGTGCCAGGAGCGTACTGGTGGTTATCTTGCGCATTGTCGTGCGTTTACGTTTAATCGTTAATATACCCATTCGAAATCGTCGACGTACATCACGTTTTTCGAGCAACCGGTGAAATAATCGCCGTAAGCGTTGCAGGCACATGAGATCACGAGCGAATACTTCCCTTCGGCAGGGCGCGTCTCGTGGTCGTACCATACGATGTCTAATTCGGCGTCCTGCATATCCTCGCCCTCCGTCGATTGCGTGATCCAGAGCGATCCGTATCCCAGGATTTTGCCTTCCGATACGTTGTCGATGCCTTTTTCCGGATCCCATGCACCTTTGGTGGTCGTCATGCCGGATACGACCTCATGCGGGGCGTTCCAGTCGACGATCGCGACGAAAATACGAGCCATGTCCGGATCGCCCTTTTTGATATAGGGACAAATATCGCCCGAGGTGCGTACTTTGTCGACCGTGCCGACGTGGGCATGGTATTTTACCTTCATTGCCGAAGGACGTGCCGTAAATGCGTATGTTTGTCCGAACTGGACGGTGCCTGTGAAACTTTTATAGGCGAATTCTCCTGTGAACAGGTTGCCTGCGGCCAATACCAGCATATTGGTGCTGGTTAGTTTTGCAGCCGGTGCAGACTTCCCGAATTTCACGTCGGTAGAGGTGCAGAGCGTTTTTGTCATGGTATTGTTGCCGCTGCTCCAGAACGATTCTCCCGCGGCGTTGGGAAAAGCGAAGCCTCCGGTCATGCTCCAGCCCGACATGTCGCCGTTGGGGATTGGCTGTACCTCTCCGGCCGTAAATGTTCCGGTAGTTTCCGTGCCGTTGATAATGGCTCTGAAGTCGTAGCTGTGTGTCGCGATGATTCCCGTGCCGGCGGCCTGCGTATATACGGTTTGCTCTTTAACGGTTTGCGGAACCCACTGGGGCGCATAGGTCGCCGTGATGAAATCGTCGCCCTGCGACGTCCCGGCCATCGGCTGCCATTCGCCGCCGCTGCTGCGCAGGCCGAATTGCACGGTGGTGCCGGGCGTGAACGAAACCACGCGCAGCGTGACCGTATTGGCCCACAGGTCGTAGTCGTCCGCCGTTACGGGAACCAGTCCCTCCAGGCGGTAGGTCGTAGCGACCTCCGAGGAACCGCCGTTGGCGTCCTCGATGCGGAGCGTCACTTTCTGGTCGCCGGCTTGGCACGAAGCGAAGAACGCATCGGAGAGCGTCAGCCGGACGTTGTATTTGTCGACCGGTTCGAGGGAAATGCCCTCGGTCGTGCCGTTGAGCGCGTCGTAGCTCTTGTCGCCTACCGAAACCGTGAACCGGGTCAGTTCCGAGAAGGCCATGATCCGGTATTTCTTCTCTCCGGATCGGTACTTCTGGATTTCGGTGATGTCGAACCCTTCGCTGATGACGGCCGGATCGGGGCTGAAGATAATTTCGTCGTCCTTGTCGTCGGTATCGGGGTCGACGCTGATCAGCACGCAGTCGATAAAACCGGGCAGGTCGGGCGAATATTTGAACGTGAGGGTATACTTGCCGCCGGCTTTGACATTGGGGATGTAATCTTCCATTTCCACGTTCTTACCCTCGACATGCGTTCCGCGGAAGAGCCAGGCCAGCGACGTCATGCCTGCGGGCAGGGTGTAGTAACCCGTCCCCTCGGTCGTGAACCTGAGCGCCGGGACGCTGCCCGCTTCGGCGGCTTCCTCGTCGACCTTTTCCCCGCCGGCGATCCATACGGAATAGCCCGGGGAGAGGTTCTGGAGGATCGAATCGTCGAATTTCACCTCTACGACGGTGTTCACGATCTGGCAGACGACCGCAACGTTTGTGGTTTCGCCGGGTTTGACGGTGAACGTCTCCTCGCCCTTGTATAACCGTTTCGTGAAATCGGCGGGGGCTTCCTCTCCGGCTTCGACCGCTACGCGATAAGTGCCGGCCAACAGTTCCAGCCGTTCGGGACAGGCCTCTTTCGAGGTGTATTTGCGCAGCAGGCCGCCCTCGTCGTTGTAGATGTAGACGGTCTGGTGCTGCAACGGGTCGTATTCGCCGGTGTCGGCTGTCTGCCGGGTCGAGACCGTCATCGCCATGACGCCCGTGCGATTGTCGCTGCCCGCGGCGGAGTCGTCTTTCGAGCAGGCCGCGCCGAGGAGCACCGCGAGCAGTACGGCAAAATATGAGATATATCGTTTCATTATCGGTCGGCTTTAGTGGACGATGAGTTTGACAGTCTTGTGTGTCAGTACATTATCGTTGTCCGTCACGTCGAGGACGAAATTATGCTCGCCCGGGATTTCCAGCAGTATCTCGACGAATTTGGTGATCGAGAAGGTCACCGACGTCCGGTTCTTTACCTGCTCGTTGATCGGGAACCCGAATTCGCCGTGCAGGACTTCGACCAGTTCGTCGGGGATGTCGCAGATGTCGAATTTCTCCGGCAGGTTGATCACCGGCAGCAGCGGCCTGAGCGTTTCGGAGTCGATCGTCACGAAGAACGACTTGATGCCTTTGTCGGCCTCGATGTCGATGTCGATCACCATGTCCTTCTGCACTTCGTATTGCTGGTCGATGTCGTAGCCGCGCCACGTGATCCGGGGGCCCGTCTGCCCCGAGCTTTTATCGACTACGAGCGTCAGTACGGCTTCGGACGAGACGCCTTTTGCATCGGTCATCGTGAAGGCGAAGGTGTGCGTACCGTCGAATTCATAGAGCGCCCTGATCTGTCCTGCGATGTTGAAACTCTTGGCCGTCTGTCCTTTGAGCTCGCTACCTACGGGGTAGCCGAAGCCCTTGAGGATAATCCCTGCCGCCGAAGATGCGTCGAGGGCGCAGAGGTCGAATGTTTCGGGCAACTGGATGGCGGCCATCGACGCCAGGAACTGGCTGTTGGTGGAGCCGACGGTCACTTGCAGCGATTCGATGCCGTTGGGTGAGGAGAGGTCGAATGCGAACGGCTCGATGCAGTTCCCCTCCGCGTCGAACATGGCGTCGGTCAGCGTGAAGGGCTGCGTCATGTCGTGCCCGGGCCAGGTGAGTGCCGGGGCGTTGGGGTCTTCGAGGAGCTCTTCCCCGAGGTTTTCCGTACCGTCGACGACGAATTTGTTGTCCTGGAGGATGCTGTTGTCGACTTTGACCGAGAAGAGGATGTTGCCCTTGTCGGCGTAGCCGATTACGACCGAAACCTTGCGCCACTGCCCGGCCTTGACCCCGGTGATCTGCTTGCTGAATTTAGCGGGGACATCGGTGTCGGCGAAAGTGCCGTCGAATACGAAGTCCAGGGTGTTTTCCAGTGCCTGCGGTTTGAAATAGGCCGCCCGGGTTTCGGTTTTGAGGAAATCCAGGCTGGTGTCGCCCAGCGATACGGTGGCCTTGCTGGTGTCGGCCAGCATATCGGCCAGCTCGGACGAATATTCCACCGAGACCTTGATGTTCTGCAGGGTGCAGACCACCTCTTCGGGCGAGGTCGTCTGTGCCTTGGTGATCGTAAAGTCGCTCGTCGCCCCGTAGACGGGGTGTTCCCAGGCCGCGTCGGGCATCGTGTCTTCCGAGCGGACTTCCATGCGGTAGACGCCCACCTTCAGTTCCATCGGCGTCTTGAGCTGCTCCTTCAGCTCGGCATAGGTCATTTTGAGTACCTGCGCGTTGTCGGCGTCGAGGATCTCCACGATAAAGCTGTCCACGTCGGGAGCCGTGGCGCGCGTCCCGGATGCGGTGCGTGCGGCCTGCGTCTCGTCCGACGTGTCGTCGGGACGGATTTCGGTTTCGTCGTAGACGACCGTCATCGAGAGGTTGCCGATCGACAGATAGCCGGTCATCCCGGCGGGCTCGGGGTTCGGATCCTCCTTGTACGGGGGCTCTTCGTTTACACAGCCGGTCGCGAAGAGTGCCGCAACCGCTAACATCGTAAGAAATTTGGTAAATGTTTTCATATCTTTCCCTGTTTTTTATTTCTTTTCGGTATCGTCGATGGCTCCCTCGTTGACCTCGCAGTCGAGCGTCCGGGTATCGGTGTAATCCTCGCCGAGTGTGATGGTCAGCGTGGCGCTGCCCGCGTTTTTGGCATCGTAGGTGATGATGTGGCAGGTGCGCGGCGTCGTGGCGTCGAGCGTCTGGGCGGAGAAAGTCACCTCGGGGCCTTCCCCCGTGCCCGTCGGGCTCTGGCGGCGTGCCGTGCCGGTCACCGTGAGCCGCGTGCCGCCCTTGACGAACACCGGTTCGTCGGCAGGGTCGCTGCCGGGCGTGAAGGCGAATTCATTGCCCGAGGCCGTCGTCACGGTGAACCTGGCATCGTGGAAATAGGCGAGGAACTGCTCCGTGGCGCAGATTACCACTTGCGAATTGGCCACCGTGGCGGTCAGGTCTGCATTTACCGTGCGCCGGGGCAGCACTTCGATCTTTTGTTCGGCATAATAGTAAGGTTTGCCGGCTCCTTCCGCATCGGGGTCGCCGTGGGCGATCGCGACGGTGTAGCTGCCCATCCGGAAGACGGTTTCGCTCTGCTCGAACTCGGTGAGCGTATCCCATTTCTGCGTGCCCGTTTCGCCCGTTACCGTGAGCGAGAAAGCCCCGGCTGCGGGCGCTTCGGGCGTGCCTGAAGCCTCGGCCGAAGCCGTGTCGATCGACGTGTCGGCCGTGCAGCTAACGGACAGGGTGCCGTATCCCGTCGCTTCCGTGTCGTTTTCCGTGGAGCATCCGGCGGCCAGCAGGCCCGCCGATGCCAATAGATATATAAGTTGTTTTTTCATAGCAGTCCGGATCGTTCGGTAAAAGATGTTGTCGGGATTCTCGGTTGCCTCGTGCGCTGCCGGGAGTACGGCGGGATATGCCGTTGTGCCGCCGGTCGGATTACCGGTATATGAAATATCCCGAGGCGTTTGCATGGGTCGGGATGTCCGGAATTTTATGCGCATGGGTATGAGTTTTTTATTGGCAATGTGCAAAAATAGACATGCGGCGCGTATCTTGGAAATAAATTCAACGAATGCCTGGTTTTTCATCACGAACACCCTGTCCGGCGAACCTGTTCGAACCTTTTTTTGTCTTTTTCGGCACAGGATGCATCCGCCCGCGGGCTGTGTGCCGACCGTCCGTGCTGTGTGCCGACCGTCCGTGCTGCACGACGGCCCGCCGCGGCAATACCCCGCCGCAAGAAAAAACCTCCCTGCGATCGCAGGGAGGTCGGGGATAAAGGCCTCTGGCCTTCCGGATATTTCCGGTGGGTTAGTATACCCATTCGAAATCGTCGACGTACATCTCGTTGGTCGAGCAGCCGTTCATAAAATCGCCGTAGGCGCTTGTTGCACACGAAATAATCAACTGATAGTTTTTGCTCGGTTTTGTTTCTTTATCATAGTAGTTGATTTTCAATTCCGTTTCGACCATGCTGTCGCCTTCGGTCGTTTGATCGATGAATAATGATCCGTATCCGATAATTGCACCTTCTCCGGGATTAGTGGTAGTTTCAGGATCCCAAATGCCAGTAGGATCTGATGTTCCGGATGTAACTTCGTGTCTCTGATCCCAATCGACGATACATACGAAGATTCTTGCCTTATCCTGAACATTCGCATTTTTTTTGAGGGGGCCGTTATGAGTATTTTCGTCGACGATCCCGACTTTTGCATGGTATTTTACTTTCAATGCTGTCGGGCGCGCTTTAAACATATATTCTTGTCCAAAATTGACATAACCGGTTGTAGTCGGCTTTTTGAAGGTTCCTGTGAATAAATTACCTGCAGCTAAGCGCATAATTTTAATAAAACCCAAATCTACGCCGGCCATCGCTGCTGCTAATTTTGCACACTGCCTTCCTCCCATTCCGTTGAATGTTGCCGGACTGCACAATGATTTTGCATAACTGTTGTTGCCGCTGCCCCAGAAAGTTGTCGAGGCGCTTCCGTCCTGGGTAAAGCAGGGGAGCGTACTGTCTTCCATATCCCCATTCGGGATAATGTCCCCGGGGTCGGTCGTAAACTGTCCGGTATACTCTGTTCCGTCTACGGAAAGTTTATAGTCGTAGGTATTGTCGGCAAAGATACCGGTGCCTGCTTTAATCCGCGAATAAGCCAGTACTGTATTGGGTGTAGTCCAATCGGCAGCCGTTTTATCTTCCCATTCAGGCTTGATGCTTGCGGTTTTTTTATCGCTGCTGACCTCTGCATCCTGCCAAGTCGTTTCTGTCGATTTTTTGTATTGTACACTGACAGAAGTTGCCTCTGAGGGAATGCTATTTAGAGCGAGTGTTGCCGTGTTGGCCCACAAGTCAGCAGATGTCAAAGCGACCTTGGGTGATGCGTCGAAAACCAACGGTTGGGTCGTGGATTGGCCGGCAAGGTCGGTGACCGTGACGTTAAATGTATGTTGGCAGTAAACATTGCTGGCTCCGACCATCTGCTCGAGTACGAGAATCATCGGAACGAGGTTTGTGATATTGAATACGCAAGTTTTTTGATATTGGACTTGCGCACCGCAACTCAATCCCAAAGCTTCGTATGAAATATCACCTAAGCCGGGGATTTCTGTTTCGTTGAAAATATTCAGTGTTGTAATGCCTATCGCGTTCAGGGCCGGTGATTCGATATCGACTTTCAGTCCGGCGATACCGCCCGGAACCACGATGTCGACGGCCGCAGAATAATTTAGGCTCATTCCGCTATCATCGGTAGTTAGGTCATGCACTTGGTCGATTGTTTTCCCGTCTTCCCCGGGCCATACGAGCGACGGGGGCGCGATGGAGGCGAACTGCGGGGCGTCGACCGCTTTCTTATAGAGCGTTCCGGCTTTGAAGGCTTCGGTGCGGTTGACCGTGACCGTGGCCATCTGGTTGTCGGAGTCGATTACGTCGAGCGTCAGCGTGGGGTAGAGGTCAGCCGGGACGTTGAAGAAGGCTTCGACGTGGTCGCCGCTCGCCGCATCGGGCGTATATTGCAGTGCGATGACGTTCGACTGGTCGGTTGTGCTGAGGCTGGCAACTGTCTCGGCACCCCCGTTTTCGAGGGCGAAATCGAGGCTCGAGGCCGAAAGCTTC
>OMEI01001015.1_pt1 | contig 11952 bp, 9 predicted proteins | sample 1645381 | NCBI WGS metagenome assembly OMEI01 (sample SAMEA103958119, study PRJEB25191) | human gut metagenome | biome: human-associated habitat [ENVO:00009003]; feature: intestine environment [ENVO:2100002]; material: feces | place: Germany | collected 2013/2015 | reverse complement strand
CCTTTCTCTTTCACAAGACGCCCTACTGCTAAAATATAACCATATTCTGTCAAATTCAGACTTTGAAGATGTTCAGTGCTACGTGCAGGAAATACTGGATTTATTCCATTGTAGATCAGTGTTATATTTTTCTTATCTGGATATTTCTGTTGAATCATTCGTCTGATATGTTCAGAAATAACTATGATATGATTAGCATAGTACATTCCTGTTTTTTCTCCCATACGAAGTATCCATTTGGCAAACTTCCCCCATTTATCACGATCATAATCTGGACCATGATGGGTGATTACCGCTTTCATACCTAATAATCGTACTAAAGGGGTCATTAATGCCGGACCTACTGCGTGAATATGTACAATATTCGCTTTTACTTTGCGTGCATATAACACGGCTAAAAAAGTATGTATGAAAGCTTCCAAATGCTTGTTACGCAGCACTCTTATATCTTTTATAATAACTTGTTTATATACTTTTACAGAATGATCCACTGCATAATAGGGACGGCGAACAACAATAATTTCATGCTGTTTATCTGCAATTAATGGATAGAGCTCTTCGCAATGCGTTTCTACCCCTCCCTGTATACCGGGAATGCCTCTGGTCCCTGTTACTACAATTTTCATATTTCTTTATCTTAAAGACAAATATATCTAAATTTTAAATGCTTTGAACAACTTCCAACCATTTTCGATAATATACTTCGGCAGAAAAGCGTTCACATGAGGTTAAAGATAGTTTTTGTCTATCTACCTCCGAAGAAGAAATAAACATATCCGAAAGAGATGTTATAAGCTCTACTTCATTAGAAAACAGGCGATTATCAGCATCTTTTTCTAATAATTCAGGAATACCACCAATACGCCTACCGCATACGGGAGTGCCACAACATAATGATTCGATAGCGCTGAGTGGATTATTTTCATAGCAAATAGAAGGAACCATAGAAAATTGTACTCTCTTCAATAATCCAATAATTTCCATAGCAGATAAATGTCCGAGGAACTTGATATGATTAGATGAATAGACTCGTTTCAGTTCATTTTCTAAAGGCCCGTTTCCCGCTATATATAGTTTATATGGTAAACGATCTGCGACTTTTAGCAATTCTATAACTCCCTTTTCTTCTGAAAGGCGCCCTATATATGCATAAGCACTTTCTCTTTCTTGTGACGTTGATTCGATGATGAATTTAACTTTCTCGTCGTTAATAAAATTGCAAATAACGTGAAGTTTATCCGCCGAATAACCTCCTTTCATCATCTTCTGTGCTATAAAATTACTGGGACAGATAAAAGCATCTGTCCATTCAGATAGTCTTTCTTTATTCCAATATACAGCTTCACTCCAGGCGAGAAGACTGGCAAGAAAACTATTTTTCATGCATCGGCGGGATACAACCTTGGATTTGTCTGTGAAACATGCCTCACAAGGCATCCCATTACAGAGGCAAGAATATGCAGGACATATCAACTTATAATCATGAACGGTCCATATTACCTTAATACCTTTTTTATGTGCCAATCTGGCAACTATAGGTGAAAGATAAGAATGTATATTATTTAGGTGAACAATATCCGGCTGAAAATCATCTAATATTTTCTCGTAATTTCGTTTTATTCCAGTTCCAAAGATACGTAAAGCTGCATTGATTTTTCCACTGATTGATGGCTGAAAGAAAGATACCTCTTTTGCGAAATATTCATCCTCATTTACATGGATATTCTGCGGATGATGCATTGAAAAGAAACAGACTTCATGTTCTTGCTTTTGCAGCATTTCTCCCAAATTCATGGCATAGACTTCCGCTCCTCCACGTGCATATAAGAATTTACTGACTATAAGTATCTTTAATCTTTTCATATTTTTATGCAATAAGCTATTATCAACTGCAAATGAATTAGTTTACTATTAATTAGGGATCTCATTGATGTTGTTGTCTTTGAAATATCCTTTAGTAATTAATAAAGAAGATATATCCCACATCTCATCAAAGTTCGTTTGTTCATTTTCATTCTTGCGAAATATACTTTGTCCTATCCCTTTCCAAAGATAATGATTAGCCCCCATTATATCTAATAAAGTAGGATATACATCAATTTGTCCTAACTTCCCTTGATACTTTATTGTATATGGGGTATTCAATACAATCAATGCAACCTCCTTGTCTTCAGGAAGCACTCTCTTTCTATGTTCGATGACATTTTTATCCACTTCATCGTGATCAGATACAATGGCTATGACAGAATTATCGTACAAGTCGGCTTCCTTTAAATTTCTAATGAATTTTTCTAATTCAGAATCGCAATAATGAACGGCTTCCAAATAATTCTTTATTTCGGCAGAATATTGATTTGACTGGGATATGGCAGTAGCAGGAACAATAGGTTTATCATAAGGTTGGTGCATAGATAGTGTTACCAATTGAGCATAAAAGGGTTGCTTTGTTGTCTTTAAAACTGTAGTTGCCAATTGAAACATTTCTCCATCTTTAGCTACATCAGCACCATTATGAGGTATGTAATTTCGATCATAAAGATTTTCAAAACCATAACTGGAAGCAGTTACGGTTTGATTCCAAAATTTGGCATCATCACAAATAAGCTCTATAGTCGCATAGTTTCTTAATGCTTTTGCAAGTGAAGGGTAGGATGTTTTTCCGTATCGCATGGCGACTGCTCCTTTTCTCAATGGAAGTATTCCTGTGTTATACATAAAGTGTGCATCACTTGAGCGTCCGTCTTTTACTTGAGGTTGTACTTTTAAAGCTGTGATACTATTATTCTGACAACAAAGTTGATTTAAATAAGGTGTTATTTCTATGTTGTCTATTTTGAAATTTATCACCCATGAATTTAGCGACTCTATAATAATAAGGATTAAATTTTTTCTTTCAGGAACTGAATAAGAGTTATCAGTATAATGATTTCCATGGCTTTCAATGTAATTTTCTATTTTAGTAATTTCCTGCTCCGTTAACTCTTGGGCTTCCCATGTGGTTTCAACAATAGAATATATCCCTAAGGCAACTAAACCGTTTATACTGAAATAATAAGCATAACCATTGGAGTTAGTGTATCTTTCCCAAATGTTATCTACTTTGCCTTTTCCTTTCATATAAAAGGCCGAACCATTTGCGATATGAACCAATATGACAAATGTAATGAGAGATACTATATATAGATATTTTGTTTTACCTTTTACCCACTTATTTTCATTCCTGCGGAAAAGTATATAGTCACTGATCAATAAGAGGATTATTGATATGATTATACTCCAGTCAATCGTATGTATAGATGCTTTTATACTTTTAATCAGTAGAGGAGAAATATTAGAGAACAGAATGAATGAAGAGAAAGGCATAAGGTCATTGTAAGTACGAAAGTACCATAATTGTGATAGTGTCCAAATCGTGAACAAAATAATTATTATCCAGATACAACGACGATATTTTGCTGGCAAAATCCAATATGGCAACAACAGTATTATTGCATCAGCAAGGGAACGTAATCCATACGTAAGAATCTTGTTATCGCTGTCATATTTCAATATCGTTTCATGGCGTAGCACGAAAAAATGAAATAAGATAACTGCTATAGCCAGTAGGAAGAAGCAATGTTCCGAGTATTTATTTCGTATGTGTTTTATTGATATATTCATTGTATAAATTGATATATTGTTGGGCTATCAGCTTGGAATCAAAATTAACTGTTACAAATGTCTGTGCTTTATCAGAAAGTTGCAGAGCTTCTTCATAATGTTTAATTATATAACGTAACATCCGACAGAGATCATCCACATCGTTGTGCCTGAAATAATAACCTTGTTTACCTTTGTCTATTATTTCTAAAGGAGCGGGCAGGTCAGATACAAGTACAGGGACTTCCGCAGCCATACCTTCAGCAATAGTAAGTCCAAATCCTTCGCTTATTGATGGCTGAACCAATAAGTGATAATCACACAAATGATGATATATCCATTCTATATCACAATTACCTAGAAAGTTTACCTGTTTCTCCAGTTTGAGCTGTCGGGTTACTTCTTTCAGATAGTTATAAGAACTGCCATCTCCAATAAAATCTATACTAATATGGGAAGAAGATAATCTATGTAAAGCTTTTAATATTAAATGTTGTCCTTTAATACCATGTTCCAATCTGCCTACTTGCACAATGCGAAAATTTTGTTCAGCATTGGGGATATTCTTCTTTGTTCGCTGGATTGCAGAAGTTGAAATTCCGTTGTATATTACTTCCGGTCTACAAAGTCCTCGATTTTCAGTATTATCGGCCACAGCTTTGGAAATTGCCACTGTCTGATTATAAAGCTTGTACCCTTTTAATGGCAAATTCATTGCATGAATAGTCAATATCGTATGGTAAAAAGAGCGAATGGGTATATAAAGGATAGCATCCGAATCATGGATATGAAGTATATCCGGACGGAACTTAAAGACATATCTGTTCAATTGAAATACGTCCAGAATATTACGACTTGCTTTTTTACGATTGATACGGAACACTTGTATTCTACTATCTAATTCGTTCAATAACTTTTGAGAATATAGATTATTGATAATGCATAATCCTACTTGATTACTTTGCACTTGATAATTAGCGAGAGTAATCACCATGCGTTCAGCACCGCCTACATTTAATGAGTATATCAGATGTAAGATTCTCATTTCTTAAACATATATTTTATATGAGAATGAATAATAATAAACATACGCATCAAATATCCCAGCTTTAATATTCTGAAAACCTGTAATAACTGGTTCTTTGGTATTAACTCGTCATCTCTATAATCATTGACAGCTATTGCCAGAAAACGATATTTCCTGATGCGTTCATGTATTTGCGCTAATGCTCCGGCAGCTACATAATCATCATAAAAATCATATATAATGTTTTGCAATGCTATGTATTCCAAACGTATAGCGCGTGAATTGTTTAACCTATACTGTAAAGATACAGAATCTTGTCTGTTCAGTTCCGTATAGACTATAATTTGGTTAGTGAATAACTGCTCTTTTGAATAGCGGTACAGTTTTAGAAAATTAGTTTCTTCATAAATTCGTAATTCTTCATTAAAAGGGAATTTTTGCAACATACCACGATTCATAACATGTACAAAATCACCACCAACCTTGCCTCTTAACCAGTCAAAATAGGTTAGTACAGTTTGTTTTTGCTCTAATAGGTGATAGGTCTCATAAAAAGGCATACGTCCATTTGTCGCAAACAAATAATGAAGATAAGAGGGAGATTCTTTTATAGTTGTTCGGATAAAAGCAATCGCATTTTCAGCAAGATAGTCATCGCTATCCACAAAAAGGATGTAGTCTCCGGTGCATTTTTGTATGGCGGCATTTCGTGCTGCTCCTACTCCGGCATTACATTCGTATGTTAATAAATGAATATGCGGATACTTATCGGCAAACTGTCGTACTATAAACAATGTAGCATCGGTGGAACCATCGTTCACAATCCAGTGTTCTACTCCTTCAGCCTGAATTGCTACACTCTCTATACATCTACTAATGCAGTCTTCCCTGTTATATACCGGTGTAATAATACTAATTTTCATATTTGCATTTTATTTTTCTCAGTAGCAGGAGAGTACATCCCAACAGCATTACTGATTTAACAACTTCCATTGAAACATCTGCCACAGCATAACCATTCACACCTTTTTGCTCAATTAACCAATAGTACAAAACGCACGTAATTATGTTGCAGGGGATCATCAGAAATGTATATGTTTTTATTTTACGCATAACGAATAACATGCGTGTTGATACAGCAGTGATAATAGAAAATGGGATACTGATAATAAGTATGCCTAGTACTTCAATAAATACTTCAATATTTTCAGGTGTCATGGCTCCATTGCCAAAGCATATTTCTACAATAGGTCTGCGAAGAATAAAAAAGAAAATAGCGCCAATCAAACTTAAAAGTATTGACTTCCCTCCGATTTCTATATAAGTACGCTTCATTTCCCGTCCGAGATGTTTGGAATACAACTCACTCAGTTTTATTTGTAAAACAGCAAAAAGCTGAACTAACAAAATCATTGGTGCTTGTAATAGTTTGTTGGCATAAGTTATCACTGTAATAGTTCCCGGATAGAACATGGAAAGGAGGTACATCGGAAACATAGTCGTGAATGCCATTGTAGAATCATTTACAAGCTTGACACATATATCACTGAAACTATCTTTCAGATGTGTAAATGAAAAGCATGAATAACTCCATGATAGATTGCGTTTTATAAAAATGATCAGCCATAAAAAGTTTATTATAGTTGCAATACAAAAACCGACCGCCAATGAAAAAACGCCGAGTGAAGCATGAAATAAAACTATGAAAAGAATAATGAATATGTTATTGATTACAGTAATGATTTGTGGAAAAATAAAATACTTATAAGATGCCAAAACTTCTACATATACAACATTGATTATATAAGGTATGGAGGCAGGTAGTAAAATATATAATAACGGCAAATGTATATCAATATCCTGTGCCGAAAAATTGGAAAGCAATAACAGGCATTCTTTTCCATTTATCAGTATAATGCCTATAATGATAATTGCTATCGAGAGAATGGTATATAAAAAAGCATTCAAATATGCGTTTTCAGTATGAAATGAGTCTTGATTCCTTAATAACATGGAGCGGGGAATCAGTATGGAAGAAGTGATGCTTTGAAGAATTTCACAAGCAGCTATCATGCCTCCGAACATATAAAAATAAATATCCGTCCCCGTCCCGGCTCCCAGATAATAAGCGATCAGGAAGTTCTGGAAAAAAGCGATGAATTTTACTACAACGCTTAATCCCGCAGAATATATAGCTCCACTTTTATATGACTCTATCTTGGCTTTCATATAGAAACAGACGACTTAACATTCCAGATTTCTTTATTCGCAAGTAAAACACATCCCAAAGCCAGTCCTAATAATAAAAGTCCATGTGGAATATTCAGACCGGCGAATCCTCCGACACCAAAAATAGAGATGCAAACAAGAGTTACAAGATACAAATTGCTATACTTATATTTTCGAAGGAAAAAGTAAATGGCAATATAGAATAAATGTTGCACACAAAAACCAATGAGTCCTGTATCAAGTATAGTCTGGACTTGTGTAACCTCTACTAAAGAGGCTACCTCTTCGGCTGCCGATTGATCAGAGTAATATTCATTATGGATGATGTAATCATCATTGGTTGTTAACTCGTTATGGAGAAACCCAAACCCAAGCATGAGCTTTTGTGTAGAAGTGAGCAATTTTAGGAATGATCTGTGCACCTCTGTCAGAACCGAATTCAGCCAGATTGTCCATGTCACTCATAGCATCTTCTACAGAACGATAAGATGCAAAGGAGGTAAACTGACCTACCAGATGTTGAACACGCAATGCTCCATTCATTTGTCCGTCTAATACATATCCGGCGGCCAACATCACAGATCCGATTACCAAATATATGATTTTCTTCTTCCATGTACCATAAAAGCAGAAGATGGTAATCAAGACTCCTCCTATGACACTGAATGTTTTCGTACAAATTAATCCCAGTGCTATGATCAATATATATTTTAAGGGAGTTTTATAGAGATAAAGCATAGGAAATAAAAGTAGTGCCACAAAATACATTCCCGGAGGATATATTCTGAGAAATTCACCAAACAGATTCATCTCTAAAGTCGTATAGGTCAGATCTCCCCATGTTGTACGCGGTACTAGGATATTACTACTGAATACTAAAGAATCCAGAATGTAGAAGCTACTGATAATTAGCACATAAATGAACAGCTTTTTGAAGAACTTATCGATTTCGAAATCATGATTTCTGAAAACCAACAAAGGAAAGAGAAAATAAAGAATATGCATATATAATCTTAGCCTTCTTATTTGTACAATCAAGGTTTCGTCACTCAGCATTGCAACAAAAATCAAGAACAATATATATGCTGAAATCAATATCAGCAGTTTACTGATGTTTTTCTTCTTCCAATAAATAAAGAATCCGGCTATATATACGATGAATAGCAAATCGTGCATCTTAATGGGAAAAGTCACATTTTCATCATAGAAACCAAATACTCCAAATAAGATCGTACTTTGTAACAGGAAATCATACTTGTTTACTATCAGTGAGAGATACAGGACGATGAAGACTAATATATATGCAAAAGGAAACTCCAGACCTAACAAGGACATGGATAATAAGAAAGAGACCGGAAGAACAAAATCCTCCGGACATAATCCTAACTGTTCTTTTTGCAACATTTCCAAGCTCTTCTAATATCTAACTTTGATGTAACAACCTGCTCCTATAATTGCAATACTCATAGCAAAAGCCAACAGTCTCATAGGGCGTGGGCTGACAGGCGTCTGTAAAGTATAGGCTTTATCTACAATTTCAGCTTTAGGAGTAGTTACAGCCATAGACAATGCATTTTCTTCTTTTTTTTGCAACAGGAATACAAATAATTCCTGCTTGATCATCTGTTGGCGCTTGATATCAATAAACTCCCTTTCTTGTGTAGGCATGCCTTTTATACGAGCCATGAAATAATCTCCTTGTTCTTGCAAGTTTTCCTTAGCATGGCTGAAACCGGACTTCAAACTCCGGATAGTTGCCAACATATTGTCATGCATTGCATCTATCTGCTCGTTCATGATATCGAGGGTTGGAGTATTTCCCTGGGTTGTTTTTAATAATCTTAAACGTTCCAATAGCGCTTCGTTGTATTTTTGAAGTCCCTCTAAGACGGTACGGTCATTCAGTCCGATATTTAAAGGAACCAGTGAGAAACGGTTTTCTGGTTTCAGCAAAAATTCCTCCACTAACTCAATAACGGTATATTGAGTTTCTGCTTCAATCAACCGTTCTTTGAAATTAGTACTTTTATCCAGTATAATTTTAGCTTCCGCCTCAATGTCAGTCAGAGAATTTTCTTTCTTATAGCTTTCTATTTGTTTTTCTATTTCTACCAGTTCTTTTGATATAAGATTAATACGCTCATCCAGAAAGAGTACCATATTACCTGCCAGAGCATTTCGGCGTTCTTTGCTGGAGGTATTATAAGAAGCAATCAATTCGTTCAGGACATCTTTTCCTTTCTTGATGTTTTTTTCTTTAAGTTGCATATTGATGATGTTGGCCTTTTTAGTCGCAAAATCCACCTCTACTTCTTTTTGTAGCATTTCGGTGGCATAATCATATCCGGAAAAACTGACTTTTACATTGATTTCTTTGTTAGGGTTATAGAACTGGGTTGTTTCTATCTTAAAATCTCCATAAGAAGTTTGCATAATGAAAGGTAACGAAAAAGTCTCCTCATGTAAGGTTTTAAATCCCTTGGACATTTTTACTTTTACATTTTTTCCTGAACTTTTGATTTTGAATTTTAAAGTCGCAGTGAGGGTGTCCGCAATATCATTTATAGGAGTAATAACCACAGGACTGTTCTTATAATAAGATATTGGAAATATCCATTCACCGGAACTATACTTTTCATTCAGATTTAAACTCTTAACTACACGGCGAAACATAGAGAAGGAACGAATCAGTTCTATTTCATTATGTATGCTGGAATTTCCTCCGAAAACGTCGGTTAAAGAAAATCCTTTCATCATCGACTGCATCTGATTCATTGGGCTACTTTCTTTTTCTTCCACAAGGATGTTTGCTGTTACCAAATAAACAGGTTTAGTTATATATAGATACAATATAGCAATGCTGATACATACGATGAAACTGACTAGGAATATTTTCCATCTTCTCAAATAGAATACTAAAATTTCTTTTAGTTTCCCGATATCATTCAATTGGTTTTGTTGAGACATAACAGTGATTTTATTTTACCAATAATGCGATTCCTAATGATGCTAAGACAGAAATGGCGCTGATTATAGTAGAAGCTAATGATATATTGAATTGTTGGTTTTGGCTATATTTGGCATTACCTTTTCGGGCCTTGTTAGGTTCTACATAAAGCACATCGTTTTGTTGTAAATAGTAATAAGGTGAATTCAGAGATTTTATAGAAGTGAGGTCAAAACGATGATATTCCTTTTTACCTCCGTTATCACGTATAAGTAATACATTTTTACGATTACCATAAATGGTTAGATCTCCTGCCATACCAATAGCATCAAGAATAGATAGACGTTCATTGGGGACACTGACCGTACCAGGTTTAGTTACTTCGCCCAGAACCGAAACTTTAAAATTGCGTATTTGAACTGTTACAATCGGATCTTTTACATAAGTAGCCAGTTTATCAGTCATCAGATCCGTCAACTCACTACGAGTCATTCCTGCTACAGAGATTTTGCCAAGCACAGGGAAGTCAATTTTACCATGAGAATCTACCAAGTATGTATGTAGTACAGGTGTCATGGTTACATTGGTCTCACCGGGTGTCATATAGCTGGACAAAGGCATATTGAATACAGCCACAGCATTAGGATCCACTCCTGATATAGTAATAGACAATTCGTCATCAGGCACTATTTTAGGGGCATAATTAATACTATCTCCGGAATATGCAGCCAAATTATCTAGATCTTGGAAATATGCAATTGAGTCGTTCGTTGTTTTGCACGACACTAATATTAGAAGTGAAAGGGCAGGTATCAGCGTTTTAATCTTCATCGTATACTTTAATATTTTTATAGTTTGATTGGTTGCAAAAATAACTCTCTTATGCCAATAAACGTTAGTTTTTCCGGTTTATTGTTGAATTGTCTATTATTTATGCATCAGCATTTAAGAAAAATCGTAGTAAAATAGGCAGAATTCTTAGTAGATTTGTACTATTTGATATTCAGGATTTTATAAACAGTATTTTTCAAACCTGCAAGAAGTTAACTCCTTGTAGACAAACTCTTAATTTCTTGCTGTGTAAAACTTCCCTTTGTTTTTGAACGAAAAATTGGACTATGCAAAATATTGCGAGTTTTGTCAACTATGTAATCTTTAAATGGACTTAAAAATATGATTGCTCAATGACATTGTTCTATAACAATTAATGCTGCAAAAAAATAGTTCAATATTTTCTTTGAAGATAGCTATTAAAATATTACATTTCGGTCATTTTAATGTTGACCAATTAATTTTTATTTATTATGAAAAAACTAGTTGCTATTTTATCATTATTGAGCCTTGGCTCTTTTATTGTTAATGCTCAAAAAAATGCTCTTTTAACACAAAATGATAGTATTATAGGAGCTTTAGCAGAGGACTATAATAATAGAGTTGAATTTGTAAATTGGATTCCTAGCGTGCAAATAATAGCATCTCCTCCAACAGAAAGCACTCAATGTCTCAGCACTTTAGAATTTAACAATAAAGGACTTAATGGACTAGAGCATAAATGGAAAGTTCAAGTAGCATCTAATACAGAATGCTGGGGAGTAAGGCCAAATGCATATGAAGTTTGGGAATATCCAACAGGTGAAAACAAGCGTCGTTTTGCAATTTTGACAGGGCGTGGGCAAACAACATATTCATGTGTTACAATTGGGCCGCGTGGTGGACTTACTATTGGATATGGTGAATTTTATGAAGCAACTGATATTAATGATTTATCAGTTAATGGAAATGTTGGAATAGGTACATTAGACACTCAAGGCCATAAGTTAGCAGTAAATGGAACCATCAGGGCTAAAGAGATTCTTGTAGAATCCAATTGGGCAGATTTCGTTTTTAAAAAAGGATATAAATTACCGACGTTAAGGGAAGTTGAAGAGTATATTAAGAAAAAAGGTACATTACCGGATGTCCCTTCAGAAGAAGAAATTAAGGCTAATGGGGTTAATTTAGGAGCAACCAATGCACTCCTACTTCAGAAAATAGAAGAACTCACTTTGTATGTGATCCAGCAACAAAAAGAGATTGAGGAGTTGAAATCAAAAATAACTCAAGCAAAGTA